>Ga0209340_1002565_pt1 | contig 10372 bp, 11 predicted proteins | sample EPASupsiteSAE323_FD_187266 | JGI IMG/M metagenome (GOLD analysis project Ga0209340, IMG submission 187266) | Bioremediated contaminated groundwater from EPA Superfund site, New Mexico - Sample SAE3-23 (SPAdes) (version 2) | ecosystem: Environmental > Aquatic > Deep subsurface > Groundwater >...
GATTTTACTCAATCATCCCCTTAGCTGTAATAGCATCTAACATAAAAGAAGGTAATTGATAGATGTATCTAGTTTTGATTTGGGTTTTAACACCATTGTCAGTAGAACTAGTAGCTGTTATCTCTTCACCTTGGGAAGGGAAAGGAAAAGATGAATTAGAAATAGTTAAGCTGGTAGCTGAACCAAGCGGAGTAATTGTTAACAAAAGAGGATCTCCATTATTAACAGTAATATTGACTTCTTTACTACTACCATTATCAATAAAATTAGAAACAATAGAGCTATTAAAATTGTAACCACTACGAGTAACTGAATAAGTGGAATCGTTTTTGTAAAAATAATCTATTTTTAAAGCTCCAATAAAACCATCATCAACTTTAATTTTAATTGAATCACCTTGATAATAACTTGTACCGATTAAACCTTTGTCATCATGATCAACTAACCAAAATAATTGACTTGCATTGGCTGAAACTTGACCTTCAGAAGAGATACTATCAGCATTACCAATTGGTGCGGAATCTATAGAAGCACTACTCCCTTCAGTTGAATAACTAGTATTACCAACATTAGTAATGTAATTATTAATTGCTGATTCAGCTGTATTAAAAGCTTCTTTTAATAATTCTTCGTCTGTATCAACCTTAGTATCAGTAACAGCAATCTTTGAAGCAGAAAGGCCAAGAGTTAAAACAATAGCTGATGCTAAAAGAATAATAATAGCAATCTGTCCTCGACTTTGTTTTATTAATTTTTCATTTTTAATTTTATTAATCATAATTAGTTACCCCATTGCCAATTAGTTAAAACTTTAGCAATACTACCAGGAATATTAAAGATTAATTTTGGATCATAGTTAACTACTACAGCTGGTTTAGTATTATTATCTAACCTGGTAGTAAAATCACGAGAAAAATTAATAGTATCTGAAGCATAAAGACTACCATTAAAGACTAGTTGATTATCACTAGACCCACTAGCATTAATACTATTAGCTACTAATATTCCATCGACTTGACTTACACCAATGTCAACATTAACACTTCCTTTAACAATCATCATTAAAAAATCACCTGTGTTTATTACATCTCCATTAATAGTTAAATCACCATTGATAAAATAAATACCATTAGAGTCATTGCCAAGATCATTGACACTGGTTATTGTTTTACCCACCGAAACAGTACCCACTGCTTTCTTAACAAAATATTGGGTATAGAAATAATCATAGTTGGTGTTGTAATTAGCTAATTTAGCCAAAGTATTAGCATAATACCAAGTTTGAGCATTTTCTAAAGACTTACCTTTATTATCAACATCAGGAGCAGCAGCTAAACCACCGATACTGATTTTACAATTATCATTATTATTGCAGGTAACAGGGACTTGATCTTTAATTTTAAAATTACTAATTACACCACCTCCATTAGCTTGCCACCAAGGATCTTGAACTAAGGTACCAGTAAAGTCAGCTGTAATGCCAATTGAAGTAGCATAAGGATCAATATTAGTATAAGTATTAACAAAATAATCACTACTACAAGTTGAGACACCGGACGAACTTAATGTTTTTATTAAAATTGGACTGGATAGAGCTATATCATTAGTAGCTCTATTAAAATAAGGTATAGCAATATCAGAACCCCAAATTAGACTATTATTGGAGTCACTGTAATAACTAGTTTTATCACTTCCGATACTCATGGTGAAATCAATATCATTTTGTTTAAAAACTAAAGTTTTTAAATTTAGAGCATCGGGATTTGTGACACCAAAACCAGTATTAGGACAACTAGCACCATCCGTCCCATCATAAATAGTGCCACTTATTGGAACTTTACAATCCCAAAATTTAAAGTGTCTATTAGTATTTATCCATCCGGTAGTATTTTTTGCCAAGTCAGTCATACTAACCAAAAAAACAAAAGTTCCATTATTATATTGGCTGGAATCAAAAGTATGACTAAAATTAGCTACTCCATCAACAAGACTATTTCTGGTAAAAGTTATATTATTCCACTTCAGTTGAATATCACTAATATCTGAAACCCCATTCGGGTCAGTAGCAGAAACTGTAACATTAACGGTGCTCGAACCATTAAAAATTGATTGACAAATATGATTATTAATACTATCTTGGGGTTGGACTACACCATATTCATTGTTTTTAAGAACTAAACTCTGAAATACCGGTGGAGAATTAACAGTAACTGAACAACTTGTAGGAGCAGAACTGGCCGCACAATTTCCAGTCCCATATCCAAAACAAACCCATGTACAAGTATTTGCAGTACAAGATGGAATGGAATACGATGAACCAACAGCACATAAATTAGAATAATTTAATAACTTTGAATCAGAAATAACTTGTTTATCAGCAACACCACAAACCCCAGGAACTGGTAAACAACAAGTAGTATTTATACATTGTTCTCCTGTTGGACAACGAGCTGTACAAGTAGGATCAGAACTACTATCCCATAAATAAGTATAATAACCCTCTTTGTCAGCATAATCCGGGGCATAAGAATGGAATAAACAAAGATCACAAGGTGGTTTACAATAATCAAACCATTTTCCAGCTCCACATTCACCACTATCAGGGGTGCAAACCCAACCAGTTTTACTATCATCATTATCACATTTTTTTTGTTCATATAACGCCCCACAAGAGCCGCAAACATTTCGATCATAACACACTAGATTTCCACTGCTATTACTACAAAGGTAAGCACCATCAGCATCGCAACCAGTTTTAAAAGTATTATAAATTTGGGTACAGGTACAATTTTCTGGTTTGTATGCACCATCAATAAAATTTACTGTTGCATACTGTGGATAACATTTAGTACCAATTTTTAGATAACACGGATCAGACACAGCTTGGCATGTATCAGTAACCACTTCATCACACGAACCATTATCTGTGTGCGTACAATTACCAGTACTAGTACTACATGAATCATCTGTACAAGAATTACCATCATCACAGTAAGATTCAGGGTCTATCTGATCATAACATTTGACCCATGGAGCCACACAATTATTCCTACAAGTACTTTCATATTGCCAAATATCTACTCCATTTTGGACTTGATGTCCATTACTATCATTATCGCTAGGTGAATAAGCATTATCAGTTCTAATACAGGTTCCATCTAGAGGTGTATTACACTTGTAGTATTTTTGAGTGATTGGGGTTGTAATACAGTTGTAACAAGTTTTTCTATTATTACAAGTCGAATCTGTTATAAAACATTGAACCCGATCTACATCAATAGCAGTTTCAGTTGAAGCGCAACTTTCTTTCCAACCTGCAGAACAATAAGCTTCACAATAACCATTGTTGTTATAACAATAAACACCAGCGCCATCGCCAAGTTCCACATTTCTAGTACAATCAACAGCCAAAACGTAATTAAGTTTAAGGGAAAATAAACAAACAACAACAAAAACAAAAACTTTACTAATTTTAATCATTTTCTAAAATACCACTTAACAAAATTAAAAATATACCATTATTTCTTATATTATAAACTTTAATATTAGAAGAATTATCTTGTTCACAAACATAACCCTTATCCGTGTCATAAAAATTAATCTTGATTCGGTTAATTATTTTATTCAGCACTTCTTTATTATTAATTCTATCTGCCACCAACCCACAAGTAAGCATATTCCTTACATTCATTCCGTCGACATCTTTAACTTCTTTAGTAAATACCATCTCTCCATATTTTTTGAGTTCTGGTATTTGCTTATACTCTCCCATATCTATTAAACCAAGGGCTAATCCACAGTTTTCACCATCATCAAATTTGTTTTGTTCATCACCATACAAGTCTAAAAATCTATCCAAAGAAATTAAGAAACCATCATAATCATTATTTTTATTCTCCCACTTATATCGAGTTGTAAATTCACTTGTAAAATAACCATAATTTTTCAAAATATTAAAGTCAGTTTTACTAAAATTACTAGATATCGTTTTTTTATTTATTAAAATATTTTCGAGTCTTTCTAAGTTCTTATTTAATAAAGTGGTTGTATCAACAGAATTCCCTGTGCCATAAAAAAAATCCCAATCCTGTTTAATTAACTCATATTGAGTATTAAAACATATTTCTTTTGTTAAATTTTTAACCTCATCACTGGCACCCGGATAATTATATAAATCATATAAAAAATTACAAAGCAAATAATCACTCTGAATTACGTTTACCAAACTTTTATCTGTATACCTCCGTAAATCTTCAACAACATTTGAACTAAAACCTTTTTTATACCTTACTTCTCCATCTAAAACACTAAAACCATCTCTATTGCTTGGTGAACTGCTATCACAAACCCCATTTACACAAATTTCATTTTCAATATAAAGTCCTCTTTGGTCGGTCTTTTTGTCTAATAAATTTAAAGCTTTATCAGCTATTTCTGAATCAGATAAATCGATTATTGGTTCTGATGAAGTTTTAGTTGTTATTTTTAATGAATCAGAAGAAACCGTTTTAATATAATTTGGAGGACCTTGTCCACTTACATCCCTATTTACAACCTCAGTACTTTTTTTAAAATTTTCCAAATAAAAATACACCCCGCCAACCACCAAAATCAAAACTATTAGAACAATTAAAGAAATATATAAAAATCTAGGGACTTTAACTTTTCCTATTGGTAAAGCTAATCTTGGATATTTTTTTTCATCAAAAACATACGCCATCTATATAGAAAATATAGACTATTTATAAAAAAAAACAATGATTTACTTCTTTTTCCAATTAAACCAATCCCAATTTAAAAAATACCTATCGTAAATTTCTTTAAACTGGCCTTTTTTCCAACTTTCTTCACCTGTAGTATAAATAACACCGTTGATATTGATATAAAAAACCCCATTTTTTTCAATAAGATGGTTCCTAAATCCTAGTCCTTCAGATTCTCCTACTATATCAGAAAAAATTGCACACCTTACATTTTTAACCATTGTTGCCTCATTAATAAAAACTATTCCACCACACTTGGTTGCCATATAAGTAGAGTACCAATCCTTCGTTTCCCCAATAAATAAAGGACCAGGTAGTTTATTTGTTGCTAAAAAAGTTAAACCATTGTAAATACATTTTTGAAAAATATCTGGATCGATTTTATTACATGATTCGACTAAAAACTCTACTGTTTTTAAATTTTCATTTTGCAACCCACATTGTCCGCCAGTCATACAAATGAAACCCAGATTGTCATTTACTTTGATTAATTTAAAAGATTTACAATTAGCATCACTCCCAGTATTTTTGTATTCTAGAATGTCTTGGTAATCTAGACCTAAACAATTTTGAGTTTCAACACCTTGACCATTAACATAAGAAAGTATTTTAGTATTATATGCTGTTTCTAAATTATAAATAGTTCTTTGTTCTAAAGTACCAATAAATTCAGGCGTTGGTAATTCATCAAATTGTTGAGTTTGGGTATTAAGTTTGTAGGTAATCTTGTTTCCATCAAAAACACAAATACCTAAATTTTTATCAAAAGCTAATCTTGAATAATAAAAGACACCGGCTTTATCATTGGTAATTGTAGTTGGGTTTCCAAAAGCATCATATTTAGTTAAGGTTTTATTACCTTGTTGTAGATTTTCATCGTTAAACACATAAGCTTCACCATTTAAAACATAGACACAATCATTACTGTTTAGTTTATCTTTAATTTTACTAATAATACTTTTGTCTAAGTATTGTTGATGTAATTCGTCTGCATTACATTTAGATTTTTCAATAAGACTAATGGTTTTGTCTATTTTTAAAAAATCATCATCTGAAAAAACTACCACTGCACCAGATTGTTTATCTTTAGTAGCAAAAGGACCTTCTTCGGCCACATCTATATATTTACCACCAGCCATAAATCTAGAGGCTTGATAACTGCTGTCTAAATCAATAGCATCAGCACTAATTTCAGTTTCAATATTACTATTACTCAATAGATTATTCATTTCTGTTTTAGAATAACCAATAAAAACAGAATTGGTGTCTCCATCCCACTGAACTTCTATTCCAAAAGCTTCAGCAATAGCTCTGACTGGAACAAGAGTACGATTATCTTTATTGACCACAGGAGGGGAATCTAAGACAGATTCTTTAACAACACCACTATCATTAACTTTCATTAAATTATTACCAATTTGCATTCCAATTTCTTTATTGCTCTTTTTAAGAGCAATGGATTGGTCTTCACCATTCCAATCGACTGTAGCTCCCAATGCTTCACTGATAAATCTAAGAGGGACCATGGTTCTATTATTTATAATTTCTGGACAAGTATCATTTTCTTTTAAAACATTTTTTTCTCCAGAAACATCAGGGTCAGAAACTAAACAAAATTTTTCACCTATTTGTACTATTACTTTTCTAGTAGAAGTTTTTACCGATTCTTTAACCTCAGCAGAAGCAAATAATGATGAAGTATCTACACCTAATTTGTTTAATGCATTAGTATGTCTATCTGGATTATCATCTGTTATAGTCATACTCTTATTACCACCAGCAACAGAAAAATCAATATTAAAAGTTTCAGCAGCAACACTAGAAGCTCCAGAAACTGCCATAGTTAAACCCACACCTACACTTACACCTCTTTTGAATTCTTCTTTCATTTTATTATTAGATTTAAAAGTAACCTATAATCTGAAAAGAATTATAGGTTTTATTTAAAAAAAGTCAATATCTTAGGTTAAAAACAGAAAAATACGCATTTGTTACACATCAAAAGATGTGTTAATTTCTTAAAGTTATATCTATCGAAAATGGTTTAGTAATTCCACTTGATAAGCCAAACACTTCCGCCCCTAAATTAAAATTAAAACTGACTTTAGACAACTGCGAAGAGGGGAGGGTAGTGCAAATCACAAAACTACTTCCACAACCACTTAAATATAAATCATTATTTTCTTGAAACAAATAAATAGTTGTTCCCACATCTTTTTTCCCCGAAATCGAAGCAATTTTATAACCATCAGTTTCATTGCCTAAACAAGAAATGGTCGTTTTTTCTCCATCTTTAATATTAGTCATCACCATAGAAGTACCACCATCCATAGGGCAATCAAAATTGGAATCAGCTCCATTATAACCATTACTGTTGGCATTTAAAATATTTTTCTTAAGTTCATTTAAAATCCAACTACCATTTTGATTAATTTTATCAGTCGCTTTATTTTTACTTTGCGAACTAAAAACTCCCGACATTATTCCACTTATTGACCCAATTATCACCATAATCAAACTGGTCACCACCAAAATTTCAATCAACGTAAAACCTGTCTGCCTATAAACACAGCTTCTTTTCATAATCCTGTCCTTGAAAAAATTCTTTCAACTGATAAAGTCTGAGTAAAATTTTCCCATTTTATAATAAAAACTATTTTACAACTATTACTACTGCAATCCACATATTTAACATCATAAACAAAACCAGGAAAACCATCACGATCATTATTTGTTACAGTTGTATTATCTAAACTACTAGCACTATTCCAAAAATTAAGCATACTATCATTATCTTTAAAAGAATTAATCCTATCTTCAATCAGTAATTGTGACAACTCTATCGCTTTTTGTCTTTCTGAAGACAGCCTCTTAGCTTTAGCAGTAACTACCACCAACATTACCACTCCTACTAATACTAAAATAACTACTCCCATCGAAAAAATTACTTCAATTAAACTTTGACCTTTTTTATTTTTCATAAATTAATCCCGATTCGTCAATTTTAATATTTTTAGTTGTATTAACCCCATTAATAATAATACTAGCAGTTCCACCAATTGAACGACCATCCGTTACACTAAATCTAATTATTTTTGTACCTCCTGGACCATAAAAAGTTACCCCCACTCCCTTTGGGGTAACATCTTTCGAAAAAAAAATATATTTAACTGTAGTATCGTTACCGGTATTGCCAGTTGTCTGAGTTCCTACCGTCATTAATCCATCTTCATCAATTAATACTCCAACTCTGTCTGTATCAGCAGATGATTCAGGTGGAAATTGATTTGTTATAGCATAACTTCTGGCTAATCTTAAATTAGACATTAATTCTTGTTTAACCACATCCACTTTTTGATTCTCATAAAAATTATTTAAAGATACCGAACCAAAACCCACCACCAACATCCCAATTGTTATCGCTACCAACAATTCAATTAAAGTAAAACCCTTATTCATAAATTATTCTACCTTATTTAGAAATATCTTTTACGGATTAGTCACACTATAACTAACACCAGTTTCTTCCAAAGTTGTAGTTATGGTGTAAGTATAACCAGTTCCAGTTTGATCGTAACCATCTGCATAATTTTCCCCCTTAGGACCAACTGGCATCGTTTGAAGATAATTTGGTGTCAATTTTGCACCTAAATCTCCATCTGCCGGATAAGTACTACCAGTCGATTGTCGATACAATTCTAATGCCACTCTTATTTTTTCTAAATCTGCCATTCTCCGACTATCTCTTGCTTTTTTACTAGTTCCACCGTAACTAATCATACCCACCACAGTTAACACCGCAATTATTGTTACTGTCACAATCAATTCAATCAACGTAAATCCATTTTTTTTTGTCTTTTTTTTCATATCTATTGTTGATTTTTCACACAAAAATAATCACCACTCGCACCAACGCTAAACGTACAATTTTCATCATCTGCGTTACCATTATTTACATTTTCAACAACAGCACAAGCACAATAACTAGTTCCAACACCACCGCTATAAGTATATTTATAAGTAGTATCGTTTTTAGGATCCACTGGAAAAGCATTTAAAATCGCCACTCCACCAGTACCAGTCCAACCAGTTGCTAATGTACTGCTTGGATAAACATAATTATTTTGCGAATAATATTGTTCCGCTGCCGTCTGGATCAACTTCATATCTTCCACCCTTCTAGTATCTCTAGTTTTTTTCTGGGCTCCAGAATAAGCCACTGACACAACCGCTGTCAAAATTCCAATAATCGAAATCACTATTAATAATTCAAACAACGAAAACCCGCCTTTTGTTTTATTTTCAATCATAATTAATCATCCTCCCAATTTTTAAGAGCAGAATTAGGACTAGAAATACCATAACAAAAAAATGTACCATTAGATTTGTATTCTTGAAACTTACACTGAGTATCATTCGTGTTTTCTAAATTAGCAAAAAGATAAAAAACTTTTCTATATGTTGATGAACTAACATCATCATCATATCTATAAGAATAGATGTATGGATTAACATTTTTTGGATCTACAGGCATTTTTGCCACATAAACAGTTCCGCCGGACCCAGTTAATACATTATCAGGAGTCGCAAAAATATCTAAAGCTGGAAAAACACCATTATCATTGTAATACATCATCAAAGCCTTCGACAACGCATCTAATTCCGTTTTTCTCTGAGTATCACGAGCTTTTTTTTGAGCCCCAGAATAAGCAACTGCTCCGATCATTGTTAAAATTCCAATAATCGAAATCACCACCAACAACTCGACTAGAGTAAAACCAAAAATATTTTTATTTTTAAATTTCATTTTTTAATTTGCACAAACCATAAAAACCTTATCCACAGTAACACCAACACCGCATTTTTTTTGAGAATCCGTATCATCATTTCCAGCTCCAGTCTCTAATGTAGCCTTTAACCTAAAACTATCACCACCAGCATCCGTAACCGCATAACTATAACCAATATCCTTTATTGATGGCATATAACTATCACCAACGGCAGTATTAAGACAATCAGTAGAATACGGGTCAGCAACGTTATAAGCTCTACAATTCTGACTTGTATTCGGATAAGACTGATGATCGTTATAATACATTCTTAATGCAGATTTCATCGAATTCAAATCCTGGATTTTTTGGGCATCCCTAGCTCTCTCTCTCATTCCCATATAATTCACCACCAAAACCGCCGTCAAAATTCCAATAATCGAAATCACTACCAACAATTCAATCAAACTAAAACCTCGTTTATTCTGTTTTCTCATTTGTCTCGTTAATAATATTAATATCAGTATAACAATATTCGATTTCATTACACAAGAATTTATTTTCTTTACAATCAGGATCATTCTTGTTTTCAAATTCGGCAAACATTTTAAAAGAAACACCATCGTTTTCAACTTCATAACAATATTCTTTACTTCCATATTTTTCTTTTGGAACCGAATTAGCATACACATAACCGTTATCAGTAAAATTCGTTCCCCAAAGACTATTGATTAACTTACTATCTGGTAATTTTCCATAATCAGCAAAATAAAGTTTAATTACTTTAGAAAATTCATCTAAATCAGATCTTCTCTGTAAATCTCTAGATTTTGCCTGAGC
>Ga0209340_1002567_pt1 | contig 10358 bp, 11 predicted proteins | sample EPASupsiteSAE323_FD_187266 | JGI IMG/M metagenome (GOLD analysis project Ga0209340, IMG submission 187266) | Bioremediated contaminated groundwater from EPA Superfund site, New Mexico - Sample SAE3-23 (SPAdes) (version 2) | ecosystem: Environmental > Aquatic > Deep subsurface > Groundwater >...
CTGATGAAGACTGCTGTCATTGGATTTTTTCAAATATTCTATGCCCGGTAAAAATTTGTATATATCGGGAATTTTTCCTGTAATCACTGCATCAAGCTTACTTACATTGTCTAATTGGCTAATCATTTCTTTTAAAGCCAGTGTAGAACCAAGTCCATCTCCATCAGGCGCAACATGATGGAAAATTATAATAGTTTTTGCTTTTTTAATGCTGTCTGCTGCTTTTTGAGGTGTATTCATTTTTAAATTGGTTTCTAGATCTTAAAGATTTTGATTTTACTTAAAGATTGTATCATAATCAGATTTATTCTAGAACTAAAAAGAGGAGAGAATTATGGAAGTGTTTTTGTCTTTAGTTTCAATAATAATAATTTTAATGCTTATAGTGCTTGCCTGTGTGATTTTTACCAATGCGGTGGAACATCTTGGTGAAGAATTAAATCTTTCTGAAGGTGCGGTTGGAAGCGTCCTTGCTGCAGTAGGAACAGCTCTTCCTGAAACAATAGTTCCCCTTGTTGCTATACTTGGAGCGTATTTTACTCATTCTAACTTGGCTAATGCGCAAGAAATAGGCATAGGTGCGATACTTGGTGCACCATTTCTTCTTGGTACGCTTGCATTTTTCGTGACCGGACTTGCTGTATTTATTTTTACAAAGTCAGGAAGACGGACGAAAGAAATGCCTGTAAATACAGTTGTTATGTTTAGAGATCTTCATTATTTTGCACTTGCTTATACAGTTGCTATTTTAAGCTCGTTTATCCCGTTTAAGTCCATAAAAATTGCAATGGCGGGTGTTTTATTATTAATTTATCTTGTATACGTTGTAAAAACTATACAAACTGCAAGTAAAGAAACAGAAGGCGGTCAGGAAGAATTAGCGGCTCTTTACCTCACAAGATATATAGAACCTCCCAAAAATCTGCATTTGCCTTTTATTCTGCTTCAATTACTGCTTTCTCTTCTTGGAATAATTTTTCTTGCACATGTATTTGTAGGGCAAATAGAATTTTTGTCTGAATTTTTCAAAATCAATCCGCTTATTTTAAGCCTTATAATTACACCTATTGCGACGGAACTTCCCGAAAAATTTAACAGTGTAATATGGATAAGAGCTAAAAAAGATACTCTTGCAATGGGAAATATCACGGGTGCAATGGTTTTCCAGAGCTGTATTCCTACAGCTGTCGGTTTAGCGCTTACTCCATGGATTTTAAGTGTGGATGCTCTTGCAAATGTGCTGGTTGTTTATCTTTCAGTAGGAGTGGTTTATCTTAATATAGTCCGCAATAAAGGAGTTTTACAGCCCTCAGCACTTCTGACAGGCGGGTTATTCTATACTTTTTATTTGATTTATGTGGCTTTTAAGATTTTACATAACGGATAAAAAAATTTAATCTTTATTGATAGCAAAATAAACGTCTTTAAGGCGTTTTTTGCTTATGTGGGTGTAAAGTTGCGTAGTTGAAACATCGCAATGCCCCAGTAATTCCTGAACAATCCTTAAATCAGCGCCATTCTCAAGCAAATGAGTAGCAAAACTGTGCCGAATTGTATGAGGAGTTATATGCTTATTTACAAGTTTTCCGAGATTTTTTACAAGCAAATAAACGTCCTGTCTGGAAATCCCTTCTCCTTTTTCTGAAATAAATAAAATTTCAGTGTTTTTTCTTGTCTTGCGCAGTAAAAAATCTCTTTCTTTTAGGTAATTTTTGATTTTTAATTTGGCTTCATCGCCTATAGGGACAAGTCTTTCTTTTGAACCTTTCCCGAAACACCTTACATAACCGCCATCAAGACTTATATTTGCAACAGATAGATTTATCAGCTCAGAAACCCGTAAACCCGCCGCATAAAGAAGTTCAAGAATTGCTTTATCCCGAAAAGATAACGGCTGAGATAAAATAGTCTCTATTTCTGACAGAGTAAGCACTTTGGGAAGCCTTCTGTCAAGTTTTGGCTGTTCTATACTTAGAGTAGGATCGTGTTCTATGAGTTCATTGGCTATCATCCACCGAAACCAGCCTCTAAGCGAAGCTATTTTTCTGGTGATGCTTGTTGCAGAATAGTTATTTTGTTTCATATCCCGAATATAAATATTTATTATTGAACGCGTCAAATTTTTAAAGCTGCGGATAGAATTTTTTTCAAGAAAATCAAGAAAAAAAGTTAAATCTCTCCTGTAAGCCTGCTCGGTGTTTGAAGAAAGCCCTCTTTCCACAAACAAATATTCTATATATTCAGAAAGAAATTCATAAAAAATGTTTAAATCCTGCGTGTTTTCAGAATTTTCTTTGATTACTTCCATAAAAAACCTTTAGTTTTCGCGTTTTCCCAATCCTGAAGCAGAGCGGGCTGTTTCTATAACAGTTTTCGACATTGCGGATCTGACTTTTTCTTCTTCCATTACTAAAAGACCTGCAATTGTGCAACCGCCCGGTGTTGTGACTTCGTCTTTAAGCACCGAAGGATGTTTTCCTGTTTCAAGAACCATTTTTGCGGCCCCTAAACATGTTTGGGCTGCAAGTTCAAGGGCAGCCTGTTTTGTTAGTCCTAACTTAAGTCCGCCGTCAGCAAGAGCTTCTATTATTAAGAAAATAAAGGCAGGACCGCTTCCGCTTATTCCTGTTACAGCATTTATAAGTCTTTCAGGTACTCTTATCGCTCTTCCTATACTTTTAAAAAGTTCCAGTACTAAATCTGCCTGTTCGTCAGTTGCATGCCGACCTTTTGCGATTGCCGACATTCCTTCGTTCACAACGGCTGGAGTGTTCGGCATTACTCTGATTACATGAGTTTTACGGCTTAAAGTATCTTCGATGAAGTCGGTACTAACTCCTGCGGCTATTGACACAACAAGTTTTTCAGGGGTAATAAAGTCTTTTATTTCGTATAAAACGGATTCAATAACCCCGTAAGGTTTTATGCATAAGAAAATTATGTCCGAATTTTTTGTAATTTCTTTATTATCAGTAATAACTTTAATTCCTAAAACTTCAGAAGCTTTATCAGCAAGATTTTTAGAAATTTCAGAAGCCATAATATTTTCTGCGGGAACAGCACCCGAGTTTAATAAGCCTTTTATAATTGCTTTTGCCATTGTTCCGGCGCCAATAAATCCGATTTTTTTATCCATGACCATAAAAACTCTCCTTTTATATAAATTATTGTTTAATTTCAAATAAGCATACTTATTTTATAACTAATTTTAAAGCTGCTGTAAACTTTGTAAATTAATCTTTATTATTTTTTATTATCATGATTAAATAAATTTACGCATGAAAAATTAAATATATAAAAATATATAAGGAGCAACCAGTAATGAGTAAACGTACACTCGAAGGCACAAAAAGGAAAAGACAGCGTGTAAGCGGCTTTTTAATAAGAATGAGCAGCTCTGAAGGCAGAAATGTCATCAAATCCAGAAGAAGAAGAGGCCGTCATAAACTTGGTATTCAACTTAAAAAGAGGGCTTAGCCTTTTTTAAGTTTGTTTTCGGGCAAATATTGAGTATTTGTTAAAAAAAGATAGTTTCATCCCGAAAACATGAAGATAAGCCAAGAGCGATAATCGGTATAAAAAAGTGCTGCCAAAAAGCGAAAGATTAAAAACAAGCAGAGAATTTTCAACTACATACAACCTGAAAAGGTCAGTTGCGAATCCTCTGCTTATTTTATATGTAGGCAGAAAAAAAGAAAGTTCTGATATTTCTACAAAAGTAGGCTTTGTTGTCGGGAAAAAAATTCACAAGAGAGCCGTAAAAAGAAATAAAGCTAAAAGACTTATGCGGGAAGCCTACAGAAATATTAGATTATCTGATGAGTTTTTGTTGAAAGATTATGAATATTTAATTTTTCTGGCACGTCTTCCGATTTTAGAAGCGGATTATAATCAGGTGCATGAAGCTGTTTTAGATTGTTTTAAAAAGGCTTGCAAGAAGTTTTCTTAAAGAAAAATTAACCCCCTTTTATAAAAGCTTTGTTCATTTTCTTTCTTTTTGAACGCAAAAAGAAAGAAAACAGAACCAAAAGAAAGAAAAACTGTATCCCAGGGGGTCAACACAGTCAGGGGCTCCTCCTTCTTTTCCTGACATTTAGTCAGAAAAAGTGGAGTCCTTCCCCGAACCCCCATAAAATACACTTTTATAAATAAAAACACCTTTAAAGTATAATATTAGTAAGCCGTAAAAAAAGATAAAAACATGAAAAAAGTAGCGATAATTTTAATAAATATTTATCAGAAAATCTCGAGATTTTTCCCAAAAAATTGCCGATTTTATCCGACCTGCTCGGAATATGCAAAACAGGCAATTTTAAAATACGGATTCTTTAAAGGAGTTTTTCTCGGAACAAAAAGGATTGTAAGGTGCCACCCCTTTAATTCGGGTGGTTATGACCCCGTGCCTTAAAGAGTTTTCTCTTTATATAAAGAATGAACTTTTAAATAAAAAATTTTTATGGGATTATTATAAAATTAAGAAAAAGATTGAAATGAGGTTAATTTAGTGGATTTTTCAGCTTTAACAGTACAAATATTAAAGGCTCTGGCAGATGTAGCCGGCAGCTACGGAATGGCTATAGTTCTTTTGACAGTCATAATAAGGGTTGCGATGTGGCCTTTAAGTGTTACACAGCAGCGTTCAATGGTAAAAACCCAGCAGCTTGCCCCAAAACTTAAAGAATTGCAGGATAGATATAAAAGCAATCCTCAAATGATGCAGAAAAAGATTGCTGAATTTTATAAAGAACACAGCTTTAATCCTTTTTCAGGCTGTTTTCCGATGTTGATTCAGCTGCCTATATTTATTATGTTGTATTCTGCTCTTATGAGTCCTCAATTTATACAAATGGCGGGAAAAACTTCTTTTCTGTTTGTTAAAAGACTTGATGCGACGATGAGAAGCCATGCCGGAACAGTCGGAGACAAAGTATTTGGAGTGGCTGAAGGAGATACATTTTCGACAGAAAAAATTATTACAGTTTATATTAACAACCAAAAACAAGAAGCAACAATAAAAAATCCAAAAAAAGCTGTTGAAATTCAGGGAAATATTATTCCCGGTGAAACCGTTGATTTGAAAATCAATCTTGAAGATCAAATAACAAATTTAAAATTCAGCGAAATAGATAAAATTCAAAAAGCTGAAGTTCCTGTCATAAATAATTCTACAAAAGAAATTGAAAATATAGATTTTGCAAAACGAGACGGGCTTTTAGTGGCACAGGTTCCTACGGTTAAGGCGAAAATCGTTTTTCATCCGGATGTTTTAATTCTTGTAATTTTGTTTGGACTGACAATGTTCTTCTCTCAAAAAGTCATGACGTCTTCAAACAAAAATACAGGCGGTGATTCCGCGCAACAACAGATGCAGGAGAGCATGGGCAAGATGATGCCGATAATGATTACAGGTATGTTTGTATTTGTGCCGATTCCTGCGGGCGTACTGCTTTATATGGTAGTGAGCAATGTTATTCAGGTAATTCAAACAATTATAATTAATAAACAAATTGAGGCAGAAAAGCCTAAAAAACCTGATGTTATCGACATAGTTGCTTCTGAACCGAAAAATATTATAGAAGATGTTGATAATCAAACAGAAGAGACCTCTTCAGAGAAAAAAAATAAAAAAACAAAGTGGTAGAGGATCGAGTGCCGCTTAATGGTGCAGCGATGCTGCCGCAATGACAGAATTATTTAAAATGAATGTTATTTACAATACAAATGATACAATAGCAGCTATTGCAACTCCTCTAGGGACAGGCGGAGTTGGTATTGTAAGGATTTCCGGAGAAAAATCACAGGAAATTATCTCAAATATTTTTTCTACAACATTACAAGAAAAAAAAATCCCTGATTTTAAACCTAATAAGATTTATCATGGCTGGATTGTTGAAAAAGACATAGAATTGTCATTGCGAGGAGATGCGGAGCATCGACGCGGCAATCTAATTCCGTTAGACGAAGTAATTGTTCTTTGCTTTAAAGCCCCGAACAGCTACACAGGAGAAGATGTTTTTGAAATCCAGTGTCATGGCGGGATTAATGTTGTAAAAAACATCTTAAAACTTTGTCTGAAATCAGGAGCCAGACTTGCGGAAAAAGGCGAATTTTCTAAAAGAGCGTTTATGAACGGGAAATTGGATTTAAGCAAGGCAGAAGCCGTTCTTGACCTTATTCATTCTAAAACAGACAAATTTTCTCAGGCCGCGGCAGGAAATTTATCGGGAAATCTTTCTCTCCATATAAATAATTTAAGACAAGGAGTTTTGGATTTGTTGTCAATAATGACAGCCGCTGTAGATTTCCCTGAGGAAGTAGAGGAGCCTGAATATTTTTTAATAGAAGAACAGCTAAACTATTTTATGGAAAGAATTAACGCTGTTTTAAAAACCGCAAACTCTTCAAATTTAATGAGGGATGGCTTAAAAGTTGCTTTTGCGGGCAAGCCTAATGTGGGAAAATCGTCTTTGTTTAATGCTCTTCTTGATATGGAAAGAGCAATTGTGACGGAAATCCCTGGAACAACCAGAGATATTATACAAGAATCTCTTGATATAGACGGAATCCCTGTAATTTTAATGGATACGGCTGGAATCAGAAAGTTGGATTCCGAAAATACCAGTGATTATATTGAATCTATAGGTATAAATAATACAAAAAACTGTATAGAAAGTGCCGATTTGGTTCTTTTTGTTTATGATTTAACTCAGGGATTGCAAAACGAAGATCTGGCGATTTATGAAGAATTAAAGAATAAAAAAGTTTTAAAAATAGGTTCTAAGGCTGATTTGGTTGCTCATCACGACAACTTAAAAACTCTGGCAATTTCCGCAAAGGAAAAAATAGGGCTTGATCTTATAAAAAAAGAAATTAAAAAACTTATAATAACTGAAGATGCCTCAAACGAATTTTGCACAAATACACGTCAGCAGCAGTGCCTTGTGACAAGCCTCAATTCGCTTGAACAAGCATTAATTGCTTGTCAAAACAAAGAAATTCAGGATTTAATTTCAATTGATCTAAAATCAGCGCTCATTGCTCTTGGAGAAATTACAGGAGAAGTCGTCTCTGAAGAAATTATAAATAATATCTTCGATAATTTTTGTATTGGGAAATAATCTAATCCAGAGTGCTTATTTTTAAGCTCTGTTCTAATTCATAGCGATCTAAATGGCTTTTTAACAAATAACCTATTATCATAGAGCAGGTTACAATATCTTTCTCTTCAAGACTGTTGGTTTTTTTCCTTACTTTTGAAATTAAATCGGAATAATTATTAATTACATAAAGCATTTGGACATCAATTCTGTCAATCATTATATCCATTGTAATTTGAGGGTTTTCAAGACTTTTAAGAAAGTCTTCTGCGGCTTTAACTTTGTTCATAGTTCCATCCTGACAATGTATTAAGAATTTAAATTTTTCGCAAAAAGCTCATTACTAAACTCATTTTTGTGCGAAGTATGAGTGAAAGCTTGAAGAATGACAATTATGAAAAGCCGATTCCATAAGGCTTAAACTCATTTTCAACGAGTTTAGTATAACAGGGTTAAATTTAATCTCTCAATACACTAACCGTTTAGTCTATGCCGGCAATTCTTTTATGATAGAAAGGACATCATCCAACCAGAGCACTCCGACCATCTTTTTCTCCCACGGTTCATTAACTACCGGAATGCAAGTATTGTTAAGGCATTTCATGATTGAAAACGCATCTTCTATGTCCATATTAGGATAAACAATGACAGGAAATTTGTCTTTGCTAATAATATCTTTAACTTTGATATTTTCAAGCAGATTAATATTTTTGCTGAAATTAAGTTTAAGAATGCTTTTAATTTTTTGCTTTGTAATACATCCTACAATTGCAAAATCTTCTCTAATAACCGAGATGGCGTCCACTTTAAATTTTTTCATCGACTCAATTGCTTTGTAAAGAGTATCATTTTCCTGTACATAAACGGGAGAGCGGCTCATATAATAGCTTACGAAAAAATTTTTTTCGTCCATGTTTAATTTTCCTCTACGGTTACTAATATGGAATAAGTAAAAATTATTAAACTGTCTATATTTATACTTTCGATAAAAATAACAAAAACTTTAATATTCAATTTTTATTGTATATATTAATCTAATATACCTTTTAACTAACACAATTAACTATATATAAATTTAATACACAAGTCACTTAGCCATGTTATTGATTTGCAATTTCTTATACAATGAATTTATATATATATTATTTGATGTTTAATTCTTTTGTTGTTTTAAAGTGTAATTTAGCAATATTTTTAAGCGCATCAAACCCGTGTTTATTGATAAACTCGGAAGCTTGCTCTTTAACTTTTGGCGAAGCACCTTTTTGAAAACTTATTCCATGTTCAAAAGAAAGTTTTTTCATTCTCTGAACAAACTCGTTTCTTGCCAAAATTGATGCGGCGGCAACAGCAAGATCAGATTCGGCTCTTACTCTTTGTTCCAGATTTATTGATCTTCCTTTTTTTAATAAAGCGTTTTTAATCAAAGACTCATTCCCGAATTTATCAGAAAGAGCATTCTCGCAGGGTTTTTTTTCAAGAATATTTTCTATAGCTCTGGCGTGTCCCCATGCCAGCAGCGTATTTAAATTTTTAAATTTGGCATAAAGCTCGTTGTATTTGGCGGGATTAATTACTACGACAGAAAAAGTGCTGTTTGCTTTAATTTGGACGGCAACTTTTTCTATGATGGAATCGTTTAATTTTTTGCTGTCTTGAATATTAAATCCCGAAAGTTTTTTGATATTTTCTTCGTCAACAAGTACACCTGCAATAACAAGCGGACCAAAATAATCCCCTTTTCCCGATTCATCAGTACCAATCCAGCTTGAATATTTTATAACATTACCGTCATTGCGAGGAGGGGCTTTAGCTCCGACGTGGCAATCTCCTGATTTTACAAGACTTTGAGTTTTTTCGGTATTTTCTATTCCCAGATATTCTTTTAAAAAATTATCGGTTTCTTTCCCTTGAATTAAGAGTTTTCCGCTGTTGTAAAGGGTAACAGACAAACCATTTTTTTGTGCCCGCCAGAAAGCATACTGAACCTGCTGAAAATTAAAAGCATTTTTTTCCAGTTTTTGTCTTAATTCAGACTCTTTTGCCGTATCAAATTTGGCTGTATAAGTGTTATTCATTAAAAATTAAAGATTACCCGACAAGTCCGCTGTCGTCAGATTCGCTGGCTTTAACCATTATAGCGTGTTGGACTGGTTTTTCTTTTTTGATTGAAGCGTTAAAACTGGGTTCTACGTCATAACCAAACTCTTCGTGCTGTTTTTTAACAATTTGTTCTTCAACAAGTTTTTTAGCAAGGTTTGCCACTTCATAAACAAGTTTGTATTTGTTTTCTGCTTTTTCGATTGTATCAAGCGAAACGCGAATCATTGCATCCATTATTTTTTTCTCCGAGAAATTAAAATCTTTTATATTGCTAGCTATTTTAACTATACTACGCTAAAAATGGTTTATCAATAAAAACCTTTAAACTAACTCCACAACAGAAACTCCGTCACCGCCTTCAGCTTGCTCTCCTGCTCTGAATTTGCTTACATAAGGCGAAGTTTTTAGATATTCCCTGACTGCTTTTCTTAAAATCCCTGTCCCGTGCCCGTGAATCAAATAAACAGGCGAAAGGTTTGCAAGACTGGCTTCATCGAGAAAAAATTCAACTTTATCCAACGCATCTTCTGCGCTCATTCCTCTTAAATCAAGCTCATTACTGATTTTTCTCCTGTCATTCTGAGTGACCGACGGGAGCGTAGGAATCGCAAGATTTTGTCTTTTGCCGAGATTGCCACGTCGAACCTTTGGTTCTCCTCGCAATGACGAATGTTTTTTCGGTCTCGTTTTGACAAGTTCATCGGCTTTTACTGTTGTCTTAAGCAAACCTATCTGCACATGGACACTATTGTTTTTATCAGGCAGAGAGGTCAAAACAGCTTCCTGCTCAAGGTGTTTTATAAGCACACTGTCGCCAATTTTAATGCTGTTCCAGTCAATAGACTCAAATTCGGGTTCAAGCTGCTCTTTTTCTTCCTGATTAAACCTCCTGAGGTCTACTTCTGTTGTTCCAAGCTTTGAAAGAACACGTCTTGAAATCTTTTCGCTCTTTGTTCGCCTTATTTCTTCAAGAATTTCTTTTATTTCTTCTTTTGCCCTCAAGAGCTCCGAATCAAATTTTTTCTTGTAAACACTAATGATTTTTTTCTTTTCTTCTTTAATTTTTTCAAGATTTTCGTTGTAAGTTTTTTCAAGTTTTTCAAGGTTTTCTTTACTTTCTTCAACCTTTTGAGCGTTTCTGGAAAGCTCTTGTTGAGT
>Ga0209340_1002569_pt1 | contig 10356 bp, 6 predicted proteins | sample EPASupsiteSAE323_FD_187266 | JGI IMG/M metagenome (GOLD analysis project Ga0209340, IMG submission 187266) | Bioremediated contaminated groundwater from EPA Superfund site, New Mexico - Sample SAE3-23 (SPAdes) (version 2) | ecosystem: Environmental > Aquatic > Deep subsurface > Groundwater >...
CTTTATTGTAATTGCGGCAGTCAGATTGACCGGCGCGGTATAATCCATGCCGTTGGTTGCCGAAGGATTTGTCGAGTCGGTGGTGTATCTTATCGAAGCGCCTTCAGTGGCGCAGGTGATGACGATATTTGCAAAATCACTGAATTGCCCGCCGTCTGGCGTAAAAACAGGCGAGGCGGCTGTCAATTTGCCGTCGCCGATCACGATCGTTGATCCATCTATATTAAGAGTGGTTTCGGAAGCTATATTCATGAAATATGATTTTCCGGCGCCTGTGGACGGGTCTGAGCCGTCCAGCTGCGTTATTGTTTCGCCGTTTTTAACGACTGAAACGAAGTTTCCGGCGGACGAATTCCAGTTGTACATTCCGGATATAGTTGGAAATTTACTCATTAACTGGCTGAAAGTTATTGTTTCCGGGTTTTTTGAAAAACCGACCAGGTTAAAGCCCTGTTTGAGGCTTATAACTCCGATGTCGGAAATCTGGCTTCCGGAGACCGTAAGAGATGCCTGTGAATTTGCGAGGATAATATAACCCTTGCCTGCCGAAAGCGTGGTGAGCGTTCCTTCGCCGAGGCTTAAAAAACTTCCAGCTGCCGCGTTATAAGAATATATATCATTGACGGCCGTGTTCTGCGTTTTGAGCTCAGCCGCCGCAGGCAGGCCTGATACCGTGAACGATACGAAGTTGAAGCCCTCCTTGAGGTTTATATTTTGCGTGGTTTGCGCCATGAGAGGCAGCGCGCACGAAATGATCATCAAAAAGGAAATAAGACCCGACAACAGCATTTTTTTAAACATTATTACCTCCGTTTTATAAGGGCTGATTATCAAGCATATGCCGCATCGATAGTTTTACCCTTTTTTATAAACATTTTGTTTGAATTTTTCCGTTATTTAAAGAAACGAAAAAATTATGTTTTAGAATATCATGCCTGAAAGAAATTGTCAATCATAATAGATTCCGGCCGTCATTGTTTTTATAACCGCGTTCCAATCTCGATTTTAGTTTCGTATTTTTTCGTGATTTTTCCGCCATAGCGGGTATCGATTAATTCGCGTATCCTGGTTTTGAACTGTTCTTTGAGTTCGTCAGGCATGAGTATATGGTCTGAATAAGTAAATATAAGATCGAAATATTCGCCGGTGGTATAACTTTTTTCCCATGGACGAAAATCTTTATATAAAATCTTGAAAAAGGCGATGTCCATGTTTTTAGGCTTCTGATCGGGATTATGTCCTCGTTCGTCGCGCTTCATTCCGGCCGATTCATATATCGGCTGCGATTCGATGAAAAAACTATCTTTCTGCACTGCTGGAGTATGCCCGATAATTGCGAACCGGCCTTCTTTTTTCAAAAGTCGCGCCACTTTCGAATTGCCTTCAGGCTGGCGTATCCAGTGAAAGGCGGCGGCCGAATAAATAAGATCGTATGATTCAGGCTCTGTTTTGAAGTCTTCGAAATGCGTCTTTATGAATTTAACGTTAGAAAAAGTTGAAAATTTATTTTTAGCGATGCCGATCAGTTTTTCTCCGATGTCCAGGCATTCCATAGATGCGCCCGAATCCACGAATAATCGGGTGGCTTTACCTGTTCCGCAGCCTATTTCGAGGAGTTTTTTTCCGGGGCCTACATCGGCGTAATTTTTAATTGTTTCACCGATCCAGTCAGGATATTCAGGTCTCGCTCTGTCATACTGCGCCGGAAAAAGTTCGAACGATTCATTTCTTTCCATTTTATGCCTCCTCGAATGGCTTGTTTCTTTTTTAAAAATTATCTTTGAAAATAACTTATGCCTTAAAATTTATGCGTTTATAGCAGCATCGCCTCGCAATTTTTTCATTTCGAATCTCAGCGCGAAGAAAACCACTATCGAAGTCAGGATGTCGGATGCCGGCATTGCGAGCCATAGCCCGTTTAGCTGCCAGAATCGCGGAAAAATATAAATAAAAGGTATTAAAAGAAAAACCTGGCGCAATAGCGTCAAAAATATCGAAACGTTAGGTTTTCCGACCGCCTGGAAATAATTAGTGCCGACGATTTGAAACCCGAGGAAAATGACGCCTATCATAAAAAGCTTCATTGCGTTTACTCCGACGGTTATTAATTCGGGCGTTTTCGGATCGAAGAGTTTTATTATGGCTTCGGGCGCGGCATACGCGGCCGCGAATACTATTGCGGAAACCGCCGTGGCCCACCCGCATGAAAGCAGCATCGCCTTTTTGACCCTGCCGTAATTTCCGGCGCCGTAGTTATAGCCTATAATGGGTTGCGCCCCCTGACTTATGCCTATTATAGGCATCATAAGCGACATTACGATTGTCGATAAAATTCCGAGGGCCGATACGCCCATGTCGCCGCCGTAGTCGAACATATTATGGTTCATGACCGCAGCCACCGAACTTCCGGCGATTTGCGTTATGAATGGAGAAAAGCCGATTATGAAAGCCGGCTTTATTATCTCTAAATCCGGTTTAAGATTTTTAAATCGCAGTTTTATGTTAGCCTTTCCATATGTGAAATGCCATACCACCCATGCGCTCGATATCAGATTTGAAACGAGCGTGGCGAGGGCCGAACCGGATATTCCGAGTTTGAAAGTGAATATGAATAACGGATTCAGAGCTATATTAAAAATCGAGCCGATAATCATGGTTCCCATGGCGATGCCGGGGTTTCCTTCGGCGCGTATCACGTTATTCAGCCCCATGGATATGAATGAAAAAACTGTACCCAAAAATATCACTAGCATGAAGTCGTGCGCATAAGAAAGAGTGTTCGGGCTCGCTCCGAACGATATCAAAATATCGTCGAGATATAAAATTCCAGCGCCCGTCGCGATCGCGCTGAACGCAAGCAATATGCAAAAAGCGTTGCCGAGTATTTTTTCGGCATCGTCTTTGCATCCGGCGCCGAGTTTAATTGAAATGAGCGTTCCGGAGCCTATTCCTACGAGCATGCCGAGCGCCATTAATATCAGAAATATCGGATAGGTAACGCTTATTGCGGCTATTCCGAGGCTGCCTGTCGCCCGGCCTATAAATATACGGTCGATTAAATTATAACAAGAAAATACGAGCATTCCAACGATGGCAGGAAGCGAGTATTTCCAGAGAAGTTTTCCGACGCCCTCCGTTTTAAGTTCGGAAATGTCGTATTTATTATTTTTATCGTCCATTAAGCTATTCGCCTGTCTATGAGTTTTTTAATCTTTCCGGTGCGCGGATTGCGAGGCAGCGTGCCGAGAGCGACTATGTTCACTTCTAATTTATCGATATATCCGAGTTTGAGCCCTACTTTGAATTCATTTATGCGCATAAGGATCGAGTCGTATAATTTTTGTTTTAAGAGTCCGGCTTTTTTAACATCCGGCGCCTCGACTCCTAAGACGATTATGACCTGATTACCGACATCCGTTATTTCGACGTTGTAATTTAAGCTGAATTCAGGGCCGGTTTCCGAAAGCGCGCGGTCGAATTCTTCCATCGCGATGAAACCGCCGCCGAGTTTGAAATCGTCGCCGGAGCGCCCCATGAGTTTAAATCTGGGGTTGGGATCGCCGCACTGGCATTCGCCGGTTAAAGCGATTCCATCGTCGCCTATCATGTAACGTATAACCGGAAACGATTTTCTGCCGAGATTAGTTACAACTATGGCCCCGCGTTCGCCTGCATTAACGGGCGCCATTGAATCGGGGTCGATAATTTCTATTAACTGGAAGTCCGTCGGAATATGGTATATTCCGTTTTTACAATATTTGCACGGATATCCCATGAGTCCGGCGTCCGCGCTGGTATAGGCGGCGGGGCGTATGTCCGAAACCCCTAGCGATTCGCGCACGTGTTTTTCGGCTTCCGCGCTCAACTGTTCGCCCGCGTAGTTAAGCATTCGAAGCGACGGCATCTTTTGGCCGGTTTTTCTTGCGAGATCGGCCATAAAAACGAAAAGCGTCGGGAGTGAAATGATGACGGTAGCGTCGAATTCGACGCAAAGGCTGAATATTTCTTCCGGCGGTATGTTCGATGAAATAGGAAGATGTACTGCGCCGATCCTTTTGATCGTTTCATGCAGTCCCAGAAATGACGGCCACATATGGCCGGCTATGAAAAGGTTGGCCACTCTGTCGTCGGGCCTTATGCCGAATATTTTCATGACCTTAGCCTGAGTGTCGCAGAACAGGTCCCATTCCTGGTGGGTGTATACCGTATACCGCGCGTTACCCGAAGAGCCGCCGGTCGATATTACGATCATATTTTCAAGAGGCATGCTGAGCATATCGCGCGAACGCGGGAAGGCGTTTTGCTGTATTTCTTCGCGCGTCAAAACTGGCAATTTCATCCACGAATCGTAATTCGAAGGCTTTTTGCGGCCTTCGTACTTTCTTTTATAAAAATTAGAACGCATGGCGGCGTCGTATATTTCGAGCGCGGATTCAAGGCGTACGTCTTTACTTACAAAATTAAACATTCGCGTCCTCCTCTATAACGTAGCGGTGCTTTAATTTAGCGTCCGAAAAATCGATTTTTTTGAGTTCTATTTTTATCAGCGACTCGCCTACCGATCTGCATAGCGCGTCGTATTTAGCGTTGAATTCGAGGCTTTGAGATTTCAAAAAGCCTATAAGCTCCGCTTCGTATTTCGAGCGAAGCGCGGCTGTCGGATCGACGTTTAAAAACATCGTGAATTTAAAAAACGTTATATCTTCGAGCTTTTTGGTTCTTACTTCGAAAAAACCGCCATAGCAATGTTCTTTCGAAAGCCCCAGAAGAAAGTCGTTGACGTTTGATACCAGCAGGTTCGTGCCGTAAAAAATTACGGCGTCGCCCGCGCGGCCGTACACGAAGACCATTTCTTCCGGAAGGTCTTTTAATATTTCTTTCGTAATATTTTCTTTTTCAAGAAGGCTTTTTGAAAGAAGCCCGCCGGCGTCGCGAGTGTCGTAACGTACGAGCGGTATTAGCTGGTCTTTTGTGACTACGATGTTTCCCTCTATTATTTCGATGTGTATGCTTGGGCTTTTAGCCAGTATCATAGGCGCGTTTTTTTGGCCCGTTATTTTTTCGGATATATCGGGATTTTCGTGAAAATATTTTCGCAATTTTATGGTTTCTCTCGTTTCAGAAGCTATATCGCCGGTGTCGGCCGAACCGTAACCGGTCCAGATGCAAAAAGGCTCTTCATGGGAATGACCATAGTCTGATGCGACCTTTTCGCGGAAACTTTCGGTGAAATATTCTCCGACGACGCCAAACGATATAGTTCCGGGCTTTATCTCGATTCCGCTTCTTTTGATTAGCGCGGTTATTAAATTCACGTTCGAAGGGTTTGTGATCCATACGACCTGATCGAAGTTTTTGCCGAAACGGCGGTAAATTTCAACTGACTCGGCCAGATTTAAAGAGGGAGTGGCGGCGGTCAGCCTGTATTTTCCGCTCGATGCGAGCGTGCGTACGAGCGTCGCTATCTGCATTCCGCCTATCCATGTGCCGAAAGCCAGGCACACCAGTATCAACGTGCTTTTTTTATCTATGCAGTGATTCTGGATAAGCATTTTTTCGGTGCCTTCGAGAGCGTACTTTTCGTCTTCGGGCCTCTTCGGCCAGAAAATGGTCCCCGATTTGCTGAATCCGGAACTGGCCCCTATCAGGTGGCATTTGGCAAGAGTGCCGTTCCAGCAAAGCTGATCGAGCGGGTAAGATAGAAGATAATTTTTTTTATCTATAAGCGGTATCGATTCCCAGGGCGAATCGGGGCCGCTTGAATGATCGTTTAGAAAATTCGAATAAGCCGGCACTTTATCATACACTTCTTTTATAAATTTCTTAAGTTCCATTTATGGGAGCCTCCGTTAATAAAGTGGATATTTAACTATCTTGAGAGCAGTTGGGCTGCTGAAATTCCGCAGCCGGCATATTTTTTAACGCCGGCCCGTCCTTTTAAAATTATATATGGCGTCTTTATGCCGCACGGGCAATTTTCTTCGATTATTCCGTAGTCGGTGCTCAGCACCGAAATTGCCGGCACGCTTTGTATATAAGGCGTTATTAATTTTAAAAGGCCCTTCTGGCCATACGAAAGGCGTTCGGCCGTCGCGGGGTCCACCGCGTAAACTCTTGAATATACAGGTACGTGAAAATTTCCGCGATCGCACGTCATATATGGAATGCCATGCTCGATCATGCCGTATACGTCCCTGATCCGGCCGCACGGTATCCCTAATACGCGTTTTACCAGATCCGAATATTCGTCGAATGAAATAGGATCGCCGCCCGGGAGTTTCCAGCCTCCGCCCGAAAATAAAACGCTGTCGTGCGAAAATTCGAACCGTTTATTCGCTTCGTCGAGTTTTTTCAGAGCGGCGTATCCGAACGAAGGAAACCCCGTTATGCGTAACGGAATTCCGGAACCGGCGTAACGGCCGAGCGTCGCGATGCACTCGTCTATTTTAAATTTAGCCTCGCCGTTTTCATCGCGCGATATGGCGTAAAAAACTTCGCGTGCCTTCGCGAACGACGTATAAGCCGTATGAGTGTGCGCCGCGCCTTTAGCGCCGCCGGTGTCCGGGTCGTATGAAAAGCAAAGGTAGTTCACTTCCGTTTCGTAGGCGGCCAGGCCGTAACTTTCGACCGTGGATTTGCGGCTGAAGCGCTGTCTTGAAATAGATATTTCGTCAAGATTTGTCTGGCTTTTAGATCCGGTGGTGCCGGATGACGTGAACGATACCGTTATCTGCGATTCAGCAACGGAAAGCAGTTTCATTTCTTTAAAAACGTTGACCATTATGTGAGGTATCTTATGGATGTCGTCTTCGCATTTTACGTCGCGCTCGAAAGAAAAACCGTTTCGTGAGCATATACCATCGTATATTTTCGAATTTTTACGATGGAATTCGACGGCCTCGCGCATGGCCTCTATAAAATCGCGGCTGGTTCCGGCGTTTAGCTCGAATGCGGCGGCATTTTTAAATAGTTTTTCAATATATTCCATTATTCGCACCTTTCCGGGGCCCTATAAATTTTTAGAGCCGTCGTATTCTTTAATTATATATTCCTTAAGCATTTTTGCGAAATCGGAAACCGCGCATATCTTTTCCGCGTCTACCGGCACGTTGTTCAAATACTGATATATCGCGCAGTCGCCGAGAAAATATTCAGGGATTATTCCGGCGAAAGAAAATTTCAAGCTTTCGAGAATACCCGAAGCACCGGGCGCGGCTTCATTAGAAAGAGAAATGAAGACGTAAATGCAATCGGCGCGTTTTTCGCATAAATCCCTCTTATAGTTTTTTATAGCCGCTTCAAAATCGTTTCCGATAGAATTGACTAAAATAACGGCGATGTTGAGGTAGGGGTTGAAATTGATATCGAGCGTCGAGCGGCCGGTTAAAATTGCAGCCGCCGGATTTTCGAACGTTCTTTTTAAAGCGTTATGTTCGTAAATTTTTTCTATTAATTCGCGATGGCGGAGCGGAGCGTATACTTTATGTTCGGGTCCGTCGCAGGTTTTCATATAAAAAAACATGGCGGCCTGCCGCTGAGATTTTTCGCCGTCCTTTTGTATTTTTTTGAAAAATGCCGTTTCGGGAATGAAAGCGAGCGCGAGCCCTGTTTCTTTTGCGCCGAGCGCTATATTTCCTTTTTGCGTATAAGGATGCAGCGTGACCGATTCGCTGTATAATCCGTAAATTCCATTTTTTTCGGCATAACTCGCCGAAAATTTCTTCATTTTTTCGAACAGGTGCATTCCCCTGTATTGCGGCATAACGGCGGCCTGCGCCGATTCGAAGATTTTCGCTCCGGGGTGCGGTAATTTAAGGCCGAGATGCGCCACTATGCCGTTGGCCGCGTTTACCGCCACGACCGACTTTAAGATGTTCGATTTTATCATTTCGGCTATTTTTTCAGGGTAATAAAGCGTCGAGATATAAGTGTATCCGTAAACCTGATAGATGCATTGTGAAAGTTTAATCGCTTCCTCCGGGGCCATGAACCTTATTTCGATCGGCTCAGGGGCCTGACAGCATTGCGTTTGCTCATTTCGGTTTTCTCCGGAGCGGTCTTCGAGCGCCGTTTCGCTCTCCGAAGGCAGGTTCTTGATTATTTTAACGCGCTTTCCGTTTTCGCGCTTTCCGTTTTCGCCGAGGTTCTGAAAAACGACCTCGTCGGCTATCGATTTTATCATCATAACGCCCAGGCTGTTATTATTATTTTTTTCGAGCGTCGCTATGTCGAGCGGAATGCCCCTGTCTTCGATCGATACAACTATCTGGTGCGGCCTTCGCGATATAGATACGTCGAAATAACCGTTTTCGTCCGGCGCGTATGCGTGCTTTATAACATTCGCGCACGCCTCTTCGACGGCCACTTCGAGAAGCGAAGCGGTTTTAGGCGCGAGCCCTTCGCATTCGGCGAATAAACGAACCGATTCGAGAACCGGCCTCAAATATTTGATGTCGGCTTTTACATTGATTTTAGCTATCGATTTTTCAAAAACTATTTCTTGCATATTAATTCATTCTCTCATCTATTACGTGTTTTAATTTACCGGTGCGGCTGTTTCTGGGCAATTCACCAGGATTGAGGACCCTGACGATCGGTCTGGCGATGCTGCCGGTTTTAAGAAACGCCTCGAATTCTTTTTTTTCGGTAAGAAGGCTTCGATAGATCTTATTTTCGAGTTCGGCGGCCGTTTCTTTTGATACTTTAGATTCGCTTTCGACTTCGAGCACGAACTGGTCGAGCATTTCGGCAAGCCTTGCTGTCATGGTGAAGTTAAACGAAAGCCCCTCGACGTTCGATATGGCCCTTGCAACGGCGTCCTGCGAGATATTTCCGCCGCCGATCACGAGTATCTCGTCGGCGCGGCCGAGAAGGTCCATGCGTTTGAGAGTCCTTCCGCACTCGCACTTTCCGGTGACGATCTTTCCCATGTCGCCGATTTCGTAACGGATTACGGGCATCAAGAACCTGTCTATATTGGTGAGTATTATTTTTCCTTCACGCCCGTCTTCGAGCGGCCCGTTTGTTTCGGTATCTACTATTTCGACTATGTGGATATTTTCGTTTATATGATGAACGCCGCCGCTGCAATGCGCGCACTGAATTCCGGCGATCCCGGTATCGTTGGTGGCGTAGCCGGCCGAAGCCACTATTTTTGCGCCGAGCGCGCGCTTGACGTATCGCTGGGCGTCGGGAAAGAAGTGTTCGCCGCCGTAGAAGATTTTTTCTATTTTAAGATCGAGCCCGTTTTGTTCGACGTGCCTTGCCAGCGATATGATTACCGACGGTATGGATATGACCACGTTAGCCGAAAACGCTTTGATATACGAAATAATGGTTTCCATATCGCATGCGTTACCCGCTATTGGAAGAATGTGGCACCCGGCTTCTTCGAGCGCCATATTCACGCTTACGAACGAGGCCCACAAATTTCCGGCGAAAAAGAGGTTGGCGGCGATGTCGTTTTCGCATAAACCCGAAAGCGCTAATCCTTTTGCCATCTCGCGGGCGTTTCGGCGCGTCTCTTCGATCGTTCTGTAAACGAATTTCGGGTTTCCGGCCGTGCCGCCGCTCGCGAACGAATAGCTCCGGCCGAGCGGGGCCGTGAGTATTCCGGCGCCCGAAGGCGGAAGGTGGCCGCGAAAATCTTTTTGCGTGAGTATGGGAATTTTTGAAAGTTCATTTAACGATTTCAGCGGAGCTTCAGGAAGGCGGTCGCGATAAAAACTCGATTTTTCGCGGCAATACGACAGAAGATAGTTGAGCCTGTCGAGGGTTATCCTGTCGCGGCGCGCCGGGTCGATGTAATCGAAACTGTCGTCGAGCGAAGCTTTTTTGCCGATCGAAACCCATCGTACGAATTCGGCCGTGCCGCGCGTGCCGTCATGCGGCGTGCCGTTTTTGCGTCGCGACATATTTCCGGGTTCCGTTATTCGGTCGGCGCCTATCGAGCAAAGTTTTTTTGAAATTTCGAACATGTCGGCCGTCGAAGCCACCACGGCGACGCTCTGGATGTATTTTCCGTAGCCTTCGAGCGTGGATATAGCCTCGTCGAAACCGGCTATAGGTTTTACGTATGCCGTTCTATGATGGCAGCTTACCCTGAAATCGGAATTTTTTTCGTATATTACGCTCCATTTTTGCGAGCCGTCGGCCGGCGTGATGAGCGTCGCCTCGCCGCATGCTTCGTATGCTTTAGCCAGTTCGCGGCTTTTTGTGATTTCGACCTGTTCGTCGGGCGGTATTTTGCCGTGGGGATAGGTTTCAGACCAATTTTCGAGTTCGCTGGCGAGTTCGCGGGCAAAATCGAAAGCCTCTTTTTCGCCCTTCACGAAAACCGTGTGCGGCGAGGAGCAG
>Ga0209340_1002572_pt1 | contig 10341 bp, 6 predicted proteins | sample EPASupsiteSAE323_FD_187266 | JGI IMG/M metagenome (GOLD analysis project Ga0209340, IMG submission 187266) | Bioremediated contaminated groundwater from EPA Superfund site, New Mexico - Sample SAE3-23 (SPAdes) (version 2) | ecosystem: Environmental > Aquatic > Deep subsurface > Groundwater >...
TCATTAAATCTTCCTGATACAAGATTGATTTCACTTGTTATTTTTTCTGTATTATCTGTCTCGGATATATCTTTTACTGAATCAAACAGTTCATTTAGTTTTTCAGTCAGTGCGCCCATTTCTTTTTGAAGTATATTTATACTGTTTACAGAAGCAAGACTGCTTAATGATGTTCCAAGTTTATTAAATTCTTCTTTTATATCTTCAATACTGACATTTAATTCTGATATATTTTCAACTGTTGCAAGATTTGAAAAATCACTGAATTTTTCTTTTAATTCATCGATTTTAAATTTCAGATCTCCAATATCTTCAGTTGAATTCATCTGATTTATCGATGATTCAAATTCTTTAAATTGACCGTTTATACTGTCTATTCCAGCCTGCACTTCATTCAGGCTGCCAGCTGAAGCCAGCCCGTTTATTGATTTTTTTAGATCTATAAACTGGTTATTTAATCCTTCTATTCCTGTGTTAATAAAACTCTCGAATTTCTCTGCATTAATTGCATTTGCTATTAATTCCTTTAAATCTTCGAATTTTCCTTTTAACTCAGTGAATTCAGCTTCGTATTTATCTGAGTTAAATTCTGTACTTATTGATATTAATTTTTTGTCTATATTTTGAAGATTTACTGATAAATCTTCAAATTTATCCCTGTTATTTTCATTTATTTCAATCTTGTTATTTTCTATAGCAGAAGATAATTGATCTTTCAGCTCGTTAAATTTTCCTGATATAAGGTTAATTTCACTTGTTATTTTTTCCGTATTATCTGTCTCGGATATATCTTTTACTGAAGCAAACAGTTCATTAAGCTTTTCGGACAATGCGCCCATTTCTTTTTGAAGTATATTTATACTGTTCACAGAAGCAAGATTATCTAATGACGTTCCAAGTTTGTTAAATTCTTCTCTTATACTTCCAATACCGGAATTTAATTCTGACACACTCTCAACGGTTGCAAGATTTGAAAAATCACTGAATTTTTCCTTTAATCCGTCAATTTTAAGTTTTAAATCCTTTAGATCTTCTGTTGATGAGAGATCATTTATTGATACTTCAAGATCACTGAATTTTTGATTTATGCCGTTAATTTTCTCTTTTATTTCATCTAAATCTTCTGAAGATGAATTCTGCTGAATCAGTGATTCAAGATTTCCAAACTGGCTTTTTATATCCTCAATTTCAGTACCTAAATTATCCATGTCTTTTGCTGAAGCAAGGCTGCCTAATGATATTCCAAGTTTATTAAATTCTTTTCTTATATCTTCAATACCGGAATTTAATTCCGATATATTTTCAACTGTTGCAAGTCCGGTCCCAAAAGCATTGAACTTTTCTTTTAATTCATCAATTTTAAGTTTCAGATCACCAAGATCTTCCGCTGAATCCAACTGATTTATTGATAATTCAAGACTACTGAATTTATCATTTATGCCGTTAATTTTTTCTCTTATTTTATTTAAATCTTCTGAAGATGAATTCTGCTGAATCAGTGATTCAAGATTTCCAAACTGGCTTTTTATATCCTCAATTTCAGTACCTAAATTATCCATGTCTTTTGCTGAAGCAAGACTGCCTAATGATATTCCAAGTTTATTAAATTCTTTTCTTATATCTTCAATACCGGAATTTAATTCCGATATATTTTCAACAGTTGCAAGTCCTGTCCCAAAAGTATTGAACTTTTCTTTTAATTCATCAACTTTAAGTTTCAGATCACCAAGATCTTCAGTTGAATTCATCTGATTTATTGATGATTCAAATTCTTTAAATTGACCGTTTATACTGTCTATTCCAGCCTGTATTTCATTCTGGCTGCCAGCTGTTGCAAGCCCATTTATTGATTTTTTTAGATCTATAAACTGGTTATTTAATCCTTCTATTCCTGTGTTAATAAAACTCTCGAATTTCTCTGCATTAATTGCATTTGCTATTGATGCTTTTAAATCTTCAAATTTACCTTTTAATTCATTAAATTCAGCTTCATATTTATCTGCATTAATCTCTGTAGTTATAGACACTAATTTCCTGTCTATATTCTGAAGATTTACTGATAAATCTTCAAATTTATCCTTATTATTTTCATTTATTTCAATTTTGTTATTTTCTATAGCAGAAGATAATTGATCTTTTAGCTCGTTAAATCTTCCTGATACAAGATTGATTTCACTTGTTATTTTTTCTGTGTTATCTGTCTCGGAAATAACCTTTACAGAAATAAATAGTTCATTTAATCTGTCTGATAATGAATTTATTCCGGTTTGAAGTAAATTTATATTATTTATTGAAGCAAGATTGCTTAACGATATTCCAAGTTTATTAAATTCTTCTTTTAAATCTTCAATACTGACATTTAATTCTGATATATTTTCAACAGTTGCAAGCCCGGTTCCAAAAGTATTGAACTTTTCTTTTAATTCATCAACTTTAAGTTTTAGATCACCAAGATCTTCAGCCGAATCCAACTGATTTATTGATGATTCAAGACTACTGAATTTATCATTTATGCCATTAACTTTTTCTTTTATTTTATTTAAATCTTCTGAAGATGAATTCTGCTGGATCAATGATTCAAGATTTCCAAACTGGCTTTTTATATCCTCAATTTCAGTACCTAAATTATTTATATCTTTTATTGAAGCAAGGCTGCCTAATGATATTCCAAGTTTATTAAATTCTTTTCTTATATCTTCAATACCAAAATTTAATTCTGATATATTTTCGACAGTTGCAAGCCCGGTTCCAAAGCTATTGAATTTTTCTTTTAATTCATCAACTTTAAGTTTTAGATCGCCAAGATCTTCTGTTGATGAGAGATCATTTATCGATACTTCAAGACTACTAAATTTATCATTTATGCCGTTAACTTTTTCTTTTATTTTATTTAAATCTTCTGAAGATGAATTCTGCCGGATCAGTGATTCAAGATTTCCAAACTGGCTTTTTATATTTTCAATCTCAGTACCTAAATTATCCATGTCTTTTGCTGAAGCAAGACTGGTTAACGATGTTCCAAGTTTATTAAATTCTTTTCTTACATCTTCAATACCGGAATTTAATTCCGATATATTTTCAACTGTTGCAAGTCCTGTTCCAAAGTTATTGAATTTTTCTTTTAATTCATCAACTTTAAGTTTTAAATCTCCAAGATCTTCAGTTGAATTTATCTGATTTATTGATGATTCAAATTCTTTAAATTGTCCATTTATACTGTTTATTCCAGCCTGCACTTCATTAAGGTTGCCTGCTGAAGCAAGTCCGTTTAATGATTTTTTTAGATCTATAAACTGATTACTTAATCCTTCTATTCCTGTGTTAATAAAACTCTCGAATTTCTCTGCATTAACAGCATTTGCTATTGATGCTTTTAGCTCTTCAAATTTACCTTTTAATTCATTAAATTCAGCTTCATATTTATTTGCATTAATCCCTGTAGTTATAGACACTAATTTCTTGTCTATATTCTGGAGATTTACGGATAAATCCTCCAGTTTTTCCCTGTTACTTTCATTTATTTCAATTTTGTTATTTTCTATAGCAGAAGATACTTGATCTTTTAGCTCGTTAAATCTTCCTGATACAAGATTAATTTCATTTGTTATTTTTTCTGTATTATCTGTCTCGGATATATCTTTTACTGAAATAAATAATTCATTTAATTTTCTGGATACCGCGTTTATATCTTTTTGTAACAAATTTATACTATCATTCGAGGATATCTGAACAATTTTTTCGTTAAGATGCTTTAATCCACCGCTTAATTCAGATAATTCTGTTGAAATAGCACTTACATTTGAATTAACAAGATTAATTTCTGATTTGAGATTATCAAAAGCCTGTTTGTCATTTAAATTTACAATAAGGTTATTTATTTCTTTAAATTTTTCATTCAGGAAAGATGAATTTTCATTAAATTTATTATTAAAATTATCTGCAAGAGGTTTTATTTCGTTAATTACAGAATCTAAATCAATATTAGCTTCTTCTTTAACTGAAATGGAAATAGCTTCTACTTTATTATTAATGTTGTTCAGATCGCTCTGAATTACGTTAAAACTTGAAGAGAGGTTGTCAATATTATTTTTAAGATTTCCAAGGTCTCCTATAATATGATTATCGGCTGATATTAGCTTTTCATTATCGCTTCTTTCAACCATTTTTGTTATTTGAGATGCAAGTATTTCTATGGATGAAACTTTTGAATTTAATAGTTTTTGCTTATCTTCAAGATTTCTTTTTAATTCAATGAGAAATAAATCCACAATTTCAACTGAGTTTGACTTGGACAAAACGTCAAGTTTATTTTCAATCCTGTTGAGAACACTATTGCCTGTAGTATTTTCTTCAATAATGACATTATTTTTTTTAACAAATTTTGAAACATTCTGCATTAAAGAAGCTAAATATTCAATCTTTTGACCAGACGCTAATACCTTCTCCTCAAGACTTTCCAGTTTTTCATCATACTCCATAGAAGCTATATCTCCATTAGTTATTTTAATTATTTTCCAACCTCTTAAGTATATTCTAGCAAAATTTATATAATATGGACAAAAAGATATCAAGCAATAGCTAAAAAATAAGCTATACCGTTATATAGCACTATTTTACAAGAAAAAATTTTTGTTAAATTTCTACAAATATGCAAACAGGACTGCAATAAATCTAAAATAAAGATGATAAATCTCTACTAAAAAATTTACAAAACTCGTTCAGCAATCGAATATAAATTAAACTATAGCACATCCATAGATTTTCTTACTTCCTGAATATCTTGCCACATTAACCATTTTGGACTGCCAGGTTCTTTTGACTCATTACGAAGAAGATAAGACGGATGAAATATAGGCATAATTTTGGATTCGAATGGTCCATCAAACCATTGTCCTCTAATTTTAGAAATCGGTTCTTTTGTTCCTAATACTCCCCTAACTGCAGTTGCACCTGCAAGAAGAATTAATTTGGGTCTGATAAGCTGAATTTGAGCCTCAAGATAAACTCTGCAAGCTTCCATCTCGGATGGGGCAGGTACTCTATTTTCAGGAGGACGACATTTTACAATATTACAAATATAAATTTCTTTTTCTCTGGTAATATTTTGAGATAGTAGTACTTTATCAAGGAGCTTTCCTGCTCTTCCCACAAATGGCAATCCAGTTTCATCTTCATTTCTGCCGGGTCCTTCCCCAATAAGCATTAATTTTGCTGACGGATTGCCGTCAGAAAATACTACCTGTGTTCTCGATTTTGAAAGATCACACTTAAAACAGTTTTTACAAACGTCTTTAACTTCTTCTAAAGTATTAAATCTTATGGTTTCATTAGTTTTAGAGAAATTAAACAGGCTTTTTTGCTCATATGTCATAACTTTTCCTCTGATTGTAATAAAAATTTAACAATATTATACAACAAATTTTTTTAGAACTAAGAAATTTATCTATTAACATTAACACTTTGTATTATTTTAAAAACAATACTAAAAGGGCATAAAATGTGACAAAAAAATTCATACAATAAAATAGTGAATCCTCAACTCTTCTAAATCTACTTGCTACTCGCTTGGTCTCTGATTTTATCAGAGACTTTTTTTATGCGGCAGCGGGAGTGTAATAAAATCGATAGCGGGGACGATGAGTCCGCGCTTTTCGATTTTATGCAACTCGTTCATGTGCGAAAGCGGGAGTGAAAAAAGTTTAATGAAGATTTTTGTCATATAATTAAAAAACTATGAAAATAACTGCAGGACATTTAGGAGCTTTAGCTTTTGCAATCCAGACCTCTTTTCAGGATCTGGGAATTGAAATGGTGCTTCCTCCCCTGTCAAACATTCTAACTCAAGAACTCGGCGAAAAAAACTTAAAAAGTGATCTCTGTTACCCTTTGAAGCTTTATCTTGGCAATTATTTGACACAAAAAGACTTAAAACCTGAAATAGTAATTTTTTATAATGGTTGTGATCTTTGTAATTTAACACCGGCAGATAAAGTTTTTCTGGATATTTTTGCTGAACACTCGTGGCATCCAAAAGCTTATTATTTTAATGTTACTGATAAAAAAGAATTTATAAAAGATTATTACTGTAATTTAAAGAAAATTTCAGAAGCCTCCCCTCTTAAAGTAGTTAAAGCAATAATATTAGGATATAAAAAGTTTCTTTTATTTGAGAATCTCGATAATGTATTTTATACAATCAGGCCTACAATTAGCGATAACTACAAAGGTGAAGAAATCTATTCTGGTCTTTTTAAAAAAATAACTAATGCCGCATCATTCTCGTCTTATGAAAAGATTAAAAGAGAAATTAACGATCTGCTAAAATCTTATCCGCCTGACTATAATGCACCTCATATAGGTTTAATCGGAGATCCATTTTCCTTAAATGAACCTTATATTCACCAGTATACTGACCGTAAGCTTGGATATCTCGGCTGTATAACTGACAGATGGATGAATAATAAACTTATAAAGAAAAAAGATTCAGGAAAAATTAAGTTAAAAAAATATTTGAAGAATGAATATGGAGTATTAATGCCCAGAGAAATAAAAAAGGCAGGTCATTATGCAGGAAAATCATATGATGGTCTTGTTTTTATTTCGCCTTTTACATGCAATCCCAGTGATGCTTTAAGAAATCAGCTTTCATATATTCAGACAAAAACAGGAATACCGGTAGTTTCATTGGTATTTGATTCACATACCAGCACAACTGGCCTTGAAACCAGATTGGAAGCTTTTGTCGATCTTGTCAAAATCCGCAGGAACAGAGCTGCAAATCAGGCTTTTTGAGCCACACAAAAAAACTGCTTTGTGAAACAAATTTTGCCTAAAATATAATTTTTTAGATCACTTTTCATTAAAACGTCAAAACTATTACTTTTAAATAACTTTTCCATTGTTTCAGGTGTGTAATAGTAATAATGTTGTGCACCGCCAAATTTTATATTGTAATATTTACTCTTTTCCTTGAGTAATATAGCTTTATAGTAACTGGCATGTGGAACGTCAAAAAATACTATTCCATCATCTTTTAAAATTTCGTGAAAAACCTTTAATGCACCTACAGGATCAGGTAAATGCTCAAAAACATGCTTTAAGACTATAGCGTCAAATTTTTTATTTATCGAAGACAATTCAGAAATATTGAGCTTATATGCGTCCAATTCAAGAGATTTACAGTATTCTACGGCATGATCGCTTATATCAACACCCGTAACATTCCAGCCTCTTTCAGCTGCAGCTTGCAAAAAATATCCTTTCGAACAGCCTATTTCAAGCAAATTCCCTTTATTTCTAGCATATTTTTCAATAATTTTAAGCTGTCTGTGACTTTTATTAATTTTTCTTTTTCTGTTTTCATTATAGCCCATTCGAGAAAAATAATTTCCGTCCGTATAGTCTGTTGGGTCTTCTTCAGGACGAATTTTCCAAATCAAAGAACATTCAGGACATTTAACAAAGCAAACATCCTCTGTATCAATAAATTTAATACCTTCAGGACTTCCCTTGCAGATAACACAATTTTTATTAATGAAATTTTGCATTTTTATTCGTACTATTACCTAAAAACTCTTTTAAATACTCTCTTATAATACAATAAAATATTATTTCGCTGAAATAATACCTATTTTAACAACTTTTTTCTTACTTTTATCAACTACTGCTATAACACTTGAAAAATCATACAAATCATATTTTGTATTAATAGATTCCAGAGTATATTGCGATCCCCAGGCTTTTATAACCTGCTCCAGAGATATATTTTGAGGAACAAGACTTATCCAGCTTAAAAGACCATTTTTAAAAATTAGTTCAACTATTTTATATTGTGATTTTGCTTTACCTAATTCTTTATCAAGAACATAGACTGACGAAGAGTTTTTCGTATTGGATTTAACAGGAATTAATTTCGGATAAGAACTGTTAAAATTAACTTCTATGCTGTATCCAGGTTTTAAACCCAGAAAATTTGAGGTATTAAGATTTTTCCAGTCTGGAATCAAATTACCAAGATCAATTATTTCATCCTGATTTTGAGTAGCTTTTGGCATTTCAAAAATAGTTACAGCCTTTGCATAAATCTGCTGCTTATCAGTTGAAATATTGAAAAAATCGTAATTATAATAATCAAAAAGAGTACTGTAAGTAGTATTAATATATCGCGGCTTACCATAAATATCCGTAAATTTTGAGATTTCGAAATTATCATTCAACGTAAACTCAAGCCAATCAAGCTTATCATTTTTAAACCCGACTCTGATTTTTTTGTAAATGCTGTTGTCAGGAGGCAGTGTATTGAAGAAAGTAACATCTCCAATTTTCTGATCCGGGTTTTTCTGGACAAGACTGACAAAATCCCCGGTAGTTGTCACTCCAAACTGAATTGAAACTGGTTTATATTCCTTGATATTTTGCCAGTCAAGAATATTATCGGGAAATTTGCAGGCTGAAGTTAAAGTACTAATAAATAAAAGAGCTAATATTAAATAAATTTCCCTGAATCTTTTCATATAGATTCCTTTTTTATAATTCAGATAAAAGTTTACTAAATTCTTCTTCAAATGCAAAAAGAAGGTCTTCTTCGTTTACTTTTCTTATTATTTCACCTTTTTTAAATATGTACCCTTCATTTATTCCGCCTGCTATACCTATATCAGCTGATTTTGCCTCACCAGGTCCGTTAACCGCACAACCCATAACAGCTATAGTGACAGGTTTATCAATATTTTTAAATCTTTCTTCTACCTGTTTTGCAAGGTTAATAAGGTCTATCTGACATCTGCCGCAAGTTGGACAGCTGATTAAATTTAGTCCTTTTTGTCTTAAATTTAATGATTTAAGTATTTCGTATCCTGCATAAATCTCTTCAACAGGATCGTCAGTTATAGAAACCCTGATAGTATCTCCTATACCAAGACTTAAAAGAGTACCAATGCCCACAGAAGACTTTATCAACCCTCTTTTTAATGTTCCAGCCTCCGTCACCCCAAGATGCAAAGGATAATCAACGATATCTGCTATCTGCCTATAAGCGTCAATCATAACAGGTACATCGCTGGATTTTAATGAAATTTTGATAAGGTCAAAATCAAGATTTTCGAGAATTTTGATATGCTTTAGAGCACTCTTTACAAGTTTTTGAGCTAAATCACCTTTTTTCTGAGCCAATTCTTTTTCAAGAGAACCTGCATTAACTCCTATCCTGATTGGAATTTCTTTTTCTTTTGCAAGTTTAACAACTTTTTCAATATTTTCCTTTTTGCCAATATTGCCCGGATTTAGCCTCAAACCGTCAATACCCTGATTAATAGCTTCAACTGCAAGCCTCCAATCGAAATGTATATCAGCAATAAGCGGAATTCTGATTTGTTTTTTAATGTCGCCTAACACTTGAGCAGCTTGCTTGTCAGGAACAGCAACACGTACAAGCTCACATCCACTATCAGTAAGCTCTTCTATTTGCCTGACCGTTGTCTGAACATCTCTTGTATTGGTATTGCACATAGACTGAATTGAAATAGGGGCATCGCCGCCTATTTCAACATTACCAATCCTGATTTTTCTCGATTTTCTTCTTTTCATAAAAAATCTTAATTTTTTATCTTCCTGTTGAACCGAACCCACCTGATGATCTTGAGGTGGCTGAAACTTCTCTCACTTCAATTATATCAACTTTTTGAACAGGAGAAATTATCATCTGGGCAATTCTGTCTCCAGGATTGATTGTATAAATTTCCTGAGAGAGATTAATCATTGCAACGCATACTTCACCTCTGTAATCTTCGTCTATTGTTCCTACGCAGTTTACAAGAGTCATACCATGCTTTATCGAAAGGCCTGATCTTGGTCTTACCTGCGCTTCATACCCCTGAGGCAGTTCTACAATAATTCCAGTCGGAATGAGTTTTCTCTCAAATGGCTTGAATTCAACAGGCTCAGATATTGCAGCAGTCAGATCCATTCCTGCTGAACCTTCTGTAGCATAAGAAGGCATGGTTAAATTATGTTCTAAACGATGAATTTTAAGTTCTAATCTGGATTTCATTCCAAAAATCTCCTAAATTAATAGTGGCTCTTTATTTGCATAGTCTTTTGGGCATATCATTGCAATACCCATAGCTTTTTTGTCAAACATTTTATTGCTTAACCTTATTATATCTGCTTGAGTTACTTCATCAATTGCATCACAAATTTCTTTTGTAGAAAATGTCCTGTTAAAGTATACTTCAGACCGCCCATTTCGGCTTGCTCTATATTTTGTTGATTCTAAACCTATTAAAAGGCTGCCTTTAATTTGAGTTTTAGCTCTTTCAAACTCATCTTCCTGAAATCCTTGAG
>Ga0209340_1002575_pt1 | contig 10335 bp, 8 predicted proteins | sample EPASupsiteSAE323_FD_187266 | JGI IMG/M metagenome (GOLD analysis project Ga0209340, IMG submission 187266) | Bioremediated contaminated groundwater from EPA Superfund site, New Mexico - Sample SAE3-23 (SPAdes) (version 2) | ecosystem: Environmental > Aquatic > Deep subsurface > Groundwater >...
GTTTACATTTCAAAGACCTGAAATCTATCGACAGAACTACTAAGAAAGTTATTTTTGCTGACGACAGCCGTTTCATTCGAAAAATGGTTTTAGAACTTTTCCATGCACTAAAGGTAAACTATGTAATGTATACAAACGGAAAAGAGCTTATAGACGGGATCAAAAACATTCCGGCCGATGAAATAGGCCTTTTTATAACCGATTTGGAGATGCCGGTGATGGGCGGCAGAGAAGTTATGAAATTTATAAGAGATAATAAGAGTTATGACCATATCAAGATTATCGTCCACACGAATATGTCCAATGACAGTATGAAGGAAAATCTCGCGACAGCCGGTGCCGATAAAATAATCGGAAAAGTAAATATGCTTAAGCTTGGTGAAGCAATCAATGAATTGATCATCTAAGGCAATATGTGTCTATACCGATATTAGAAGATGCAGAGTTTCGAACTTTCCAAAAAATTTTTTTTCATGAAGCCGGAATCGACTTAAATGATAAAAAGAAATTATTAGTACAAAGCCGATTGCTAAAACAGCTGCTTAAATACAAATTTGAAACCTATACCGAATATCTCCGTTTAGTACAGATCAATCAACTCGAAAAAGTGGAAATGATTAATCTTTTAACCACCAATGAAACCTACTTCTTTAGAGAAATGGAACATTTCGAGTTTTTACAAAAAGAGCTGATTCCCACCTATCCGATCCAAACAAAATTTCGTATCTGGAGCGCAGCCACGTCCGTCGGTGCGGAAGCATACAGCGCCGCTATGCTTTTGGACACGATGCTAGATAAAAACAAATGGGAGATAATCGGAACGGACATCAATTCCGATGTGATTCAAAAAGCAAGAGTAGGTCTCTATCCTGAAAGCTGGGTTGAAAAAATCCCCGCCTATCTACGTAAAAACTACTGCCTAAAGGGAAAAGGGATTAACGAAGGTAAATTTTTAATTGACCGCTGCTTAATTCCGAATATGCGATTTGAAGAAGGCAATTTGCTCAATATCCCCAGTGATTTCGGACAATTTGATTTGATTTTTTTACGTAATGTATTAATATACTTTAATGATGCAACAAGGCAAAAAGTTGTGGATGGTGTTATGGACCATCTACTTCCCGGCGGGTATTTTTTTATTTCTCATACTGAAAATTTAAATATGATAAATACAAATGGACTTGAACGGGTCAAAACTGCCATATATCGCAAACAAGGATAACACGAATGAAAAATATAAATATAAAAATTGCTGTAGTTTCAAGTAAAGGGGGAGTGGGAAAAAGCACCGTTTCAATGCAGCTGATCGCCCCATTTTTGTATGAATTAAATAACAAACAACCGGTCTATTTTTATGAGTTTGATGATGAAAACAATGATTGTCTGAGCTATGGCGACAGTAAATTGACAAACCGAAAAATCGTTGAAGTCTCTTCTCCTATTTTACATGAAGATATAACCGAGATGTTTTCACGAGACGAAATCGCTTGTTTTGATATCGGCGGAAATATAACGACGACAGTCGTATTAAATGCGTTCAATGAAAGCGGAATGATCCATTTCGTCGACTTAGTGGTCATTCCTCTCCTGGACGGCGAACAAGACGGTATAAATGCCGTAGTAATCTATTCGATTTTAAAAGATATGAGGCCCGATTTAAAATTCATTTTTGTTCTCAACCGTGCTAAAAATCATCGCTATATCGAATATCAGTTCGATAACTTTTTCGGAGATGTCAGAGGCATTTTTGAAAACAACAATTCGGTTATGAACTGTGTCATTGACAATGATCATAACTATCTGGTGATGCTGGATGACGATATCATCAAATACAGCCGAAGATTCGGATTAACGATCTATGAGATAGCGCATCAGAACAAAGATTTTATCTCCCTGCTGAAATTGAATATGGCGAATCTCAATCAAGAGCAAGAGGTCAAACTGAACAGTTTTAAAAACTACATTAAAAAAACTTCAGACACTTATTATGAAAATGTGCTAAAGTTAGGATTTAGCAAACTAAAGTCCATTTTGGAGCAGTGAATATGACAACCAAGCAACATAGTCACTACCTGCAGTTTTTAGCACAAAATTATAATATCCTTTTATTCAGTGAGAGGCACTATGAAGCATACGATAAATTAGAAACTTTTTTTGAAAGTGCTATCCAAAGAAACCTCCATGATTCCGAACTTGAAAATATTAATATCACGTTGATAACAAATAAAATCGAAGTGGTTATTTTAGACTCGACAGAATATGCCGCTCAGGCTAAATTATTTTATAATGCTCTCCAAGCGTACAGTAACCGAATCGTCGTGCTGACTATCATCAATAGACATATTAACGATGATATGTTGGATTTAATAGAATGGAGCGACCATATCATTTTTGATAATTTCTCCTTCAATGAATTAAAAGGGAGACTGGTTCAGGTACTGAGTACTTTTTATGCCGTTTTATCGATCGGCCGCAGAGATATCAGTTTAAAAAACGGTTCGGCGAGTGTTAACACGTTAGTTAATTTTTTAGACCTTTATGAGGGGAGTTCATTATTTATCGTCGATGAACTGACCGAATTAAACCAAAAATTGAAAGACGGTGAGTTATCGAAAGAGCTTCTTTCTGCAATCGGGAAGAAATGCTATGAAATAGCCGATATCTTTTCAAAAAATGAATTTATTAAAACCGCATCTACATCATTTAAAGGGTTGGGCGACTTTTTAATCAATTTGGATTTGACAATCGTAAAACCAGAGGGGCTGAAAGCATTCGATTATTTATGCGAAATCATCAGCGATGTAAATAAAAATTTAATGGATATGTTCGTAGACCGGATTTTTCAGGATGTAAATATTTTTGAACACTCTTTAGAAAACAATATCGAATTTATGAAACTAAATCTTTTTCCGGAACAGACTGAAGATAAAAGCCAATTGGATTTTTTTGAATGATTAAAGTATTTGTCATTGACGATTCCGCCGTTGTTAGAAATGCCTTTAAACGAATTTTCGAAAAAGCCAGCGATATAGAGTTGATCGGTCAAGCAACCAACCCTGTCGATGCTTTTAACGTTTTTAAAACCGTAGGGCTTCCTGATGTTTTTATCTTGGATATCGAGATGCCTAAAATGGACGGTTTGGAGTTTTTACAGCTGATTAACCGGCAAAAACCGATCCCGGTCATTATCTGTTCTACGATGGCCGGTCCGGGAAGCAGTGCGGCTATTGATGCGATGCGGATGGGAGCCGTCGATGTCGTTCATAAGCCGAACATCAATGTGGGTAAATTCTTCGACGATACGACTGAGGATTTTTTAGACAAAGTAAGAGCCGCTTCGAAAGCAAAAGTTCGTTTCAACTCACGCATTGCTACTCGAAAATATACCTTATCGGAAGAAGAGTACGGAAAGAATTCTGCCCTTCCCGCATCCAAAAAAATCGTCGCTATCGGTTCGTCGACTGGGGGAGTGCAGGTCATCGAAGAGATTGTTCAGCATTTAAAAGTCAATCACCCGGCCATCGTTATAACCCAGCATATGCCTCCGGGGTTTACCAAATCGTTTGCGGATCGTCTTAATTCGTTAGTTCCCCATTCGGATATCCGAGAAGCTTCGCAAGGAGACAAACTGTTGCCGGGACGTATCTTGATTGCACCGGGCGATCTTCATATGGAAGTCAAAAAATCAGGTTTCGGCTACGAAATCACATTAAAGGATTACCCAAAAGTCAGTTCTCACAAACCCAGTGTTGACGTACTGTTTGCTTCGATGGCTAAAGAAGTCGGTCCGATGGGAGTAGGCGTTATCTTAACAGGAATGGGAGAAGACGGTGCGAGCAAACTGTTAGCGATGAAAGAGTCAGGTGCACTTACCTATGCGCAAGAAGAAAAATCATGTACAGTATACGGTATGCCAAAAAAAGCGGTGGAGTTCGGTGCCGTTAAAAGCTCTCTCTCAATCTTAGAGATTGCCGATATGATTAATAATTTGAGATAAAACAATGAAATACTCTCTTTTAATATTTAGTAGCGAAAACGAATTTCTTCGTAATGTTTTCGCATCGGACTTTGAAGTAAACGTCATAGACAAGTCTCAACCGCTGATAGATCAGATCCGGCATATCAAGCCGCAATTGCTGATTATAGATGAAGAGATCCTTCTTTCAGAAAAAGATCAGCATTATTCAGGCCTGACCAAAGACAAAGTCTACCACGATCTTCCAGTAGTTGCTTATTACAGCGGAAAAGATGAAATCGCCCGACTTAAACTCTATCAGTACAATGTTAAAGGAATTATCCAAAAAGGGTGTGAGTCTAAACGTTTTCTCGAATGCGCGCATAATGTTCTCGCACGTTCCAATCCGCACGTAGGAAGCGAAAGAGACAAATTCATTAAAGCATTCATAAGCTATGAAGACGGACGTTCTATTATAATCGATGCACTTTATCTGGCAAATTATCTGCTGCGCTATTATCGTATCGATGCCGAAAATGCTTCCAATGTCAGGCTTGCCGTTATCTTATTGACCATCGGACTGAAAAAACGAAAGACTCTAAAAGTCTTGCAGCTCATACAAAGTTTTGATTTTTCTCCACTGTTAATCGACTATCTTAAAAATTACCATAAACCCAAAACAATAGAAGAAAAAATCATTATCGCCGCGATGACGCAAATCGAATATGACAACAAGAACCCTCTTCTAGCCAAAGCGTACGAATCACTTGAACCGGAAATTATACAGATCACGAACGATGCTGTCACGCACCATAAAATTTATATCGCCTGTGCTCATGACATCTACGTTTTTGTCATGCGCCTCAATAAGATATTAGGGGAAGCGAGCAGAGAAATTGAAAAAATTGAAAAATATATTTTACATCTGAGTGACATATTGTTTCATACGTTGGTAAAGTATGGGAATTTCTATGCACAAATCACCGTCGATGATGGGGCTTATTGCATCAGTGCAACACTGGAAAGCGAGTCTCTCCCTTTCGATGAACATACGACATCCATGCTTTATTGCTATTGTGAAGACAAAAGCATTGAATTCCATGTCAGCAAATATACCCTTCTCGCCTGTATGAAGTTTGATGGAAGTGATGAAAATACTCTCTCAACGAATAATGCACCGTCCACTATATTTCCAAAAAATGATCCGATAGCCTGTAGCGTAACATCAGCATTAGCCGATACAGGACAGCTTGAATGCAAGCAACGGCAGGTCGATATGGGTTTTATCAATTGTATGCATTATGAAGATCATCAAAAGATTACCGCCAAAGCGTTTTTAGAAGAATTTGAGTACGATACCGCGTTAATAGACGATCTGAATGAAAATGAAATTGATGCCAAAGATGCGCTGTATTTCGATGAAAACCTTACAGCGTCTGTTCTCGACTCCGTTATTGTCACTTTTGTCCACTACACCCATATTTTCAACGAAACCATAGAGTTTAGAGATCTCGCTTATTCGGTCAATTCGCTGATAACGCTGCTTCAGTCGATCGATGTGGAAAGTCTCGAAGAAACCAAACAAAAAACATTGAAAACCTATTTAACAGGCATTTTTGATAATCTTGCAAACTGGAAAATGCATATTTTCATTGCTCAGGATTGTCCGGACATCCATTATCTTGATGCCTCTTTGCTCAGTGACTGTGCACTCGTCGAATCGCTTTTCCTTTCTGCCGCCAATGAAGATGAAAGCGAACTGGAGTTTTTTTAACCGAGGGTTCTTCCATCTCAGGAGAGCCGGTTACGATAATCCTCATATCCGAATTCATGCACTATCTTAAGCTCTCCCTCTTTGGTCCAAATTGCCAGTGAAGGAAGCTTGATCCCGTTGAACGTCGTGTTTTTAACGAAGGTATAGTGGATTTGATCTTCAAATATGATTTTGTCTCCCACTTTCAGCGGCTCGTCAAACGAATAATCTCCCATAATATCTCCCGCAAGGCACGTATTTCCTCCGAAACGGTACGTATGGGCTTTCTCCCCCGCTTCCCCCGAACCGCGTACCATGGCACGATACGGCATCGCGAGGGTATCGGGCATATGCGCTTCGGCAGAAGTATCGAGGATCGCGATATCCATCCCGTTATGGACGATATCCAGCACCGAGGCGACCAACGGTCCCGTCTGCCATCCGACCGCTTCACCCGGTTCGAGATAGACGGTGATACCGTTATGACGCGCTTTAAACGCACGGATCACGTCGATCAGACGGTCCACATCATAATCAACTCGGGTGATATGATGCCCTCCTCCGAAATTGACGTATTTGAGTCCGTCGATAAACGGGCCGAATGCAGCTTCAAATGCTTCGAGAACCCCCTCCAGCGCATCGACATTCTGCTCGCAAAGGGCATGAAAATTAAGGCCGTCGAGTTTGCCGACAATGCTCTCATCGAAATTAGCCAATGTCGTCCCCAAACGGCTGTACAGCCCGCACGGATTATACAAATCGACGGGTGAAGAGGAATACTCCGGATTGACACGAAGCGACACGGAAATATTCGGATTGATTGCTTTTACACGATCGTAATAGCGGTGAAACTGCGCGGGGGAGTTGAATACGATATCATCGCTGATACGGGCGATTTCGTCGATATCCTCGTCTTTAAAAGCCGGAGAATAGGTATGAACCTCTTTGTTCATCTTTTCACGCGCCAGCTTCGCTTCATGCAGTCCGCTGGCCGTGCAACCGTGAAGGTATTTGGCCACGAGCGGAAATGTCGACCACATCGCAAATCCTTTGAGGGCTAGGATGATCTTCGCCCCTGATTCTCTCTGTACCCGCTCCATCACTTGGAGGTTTTTTTCTAAAAGAGCCTCTTCGCAGATGTAACACGGGGTATGGTGGAGTTGAGAGAAATCGATAGCGCTCATGAATAGTCCTAAAGGGAGTTTTAATGACGTGATTGTAGCACAGAGTGATTTCCACATCTACCATTCCATGCAATGAGTACGTTACATTAGAAATATACTCTGCTTCTAATACATAAAACCATGAGGTAAATTTAAAAATATTGCATAATGCCACATTCAACTCGATTTTTCGTTCAGCCACTGTATAATCATCATCATTATGCAACCAACACATTATCAAAGGTTTTTAACGTGAGCGTCCCCATTAGCGAAAAATACAGAGTCCTCAAACACACCTTTGGTTTCTCAAATTTTAGGGAGATGCAAGAAGAAGCGGTGGACGCGATCCTAAGCCGTCGTGATTTGGTGATGCTGCTGCCTACCGGAGGGGGAAAATCGCTCTGCTATCAGCTCCCAACCCTATTGATGGAGGGGATCACGATTGTCGTCTCTCCTCTCATCGCTCTTATGCACGATCAGGTTATAGCGCTAAAAGAGCTTGGGATCGAAGCCGAAATGATCTCCTCCTCACAATCCGAACAGGAACAGCAAGAGGCTTTTTCCAAAGCTAAAAACGGTATTTTAAAACTCCTCTATATCGCCCCGGAACGCCTTGCCAACGGTTCATTTCTATCATGGCTCACAACGCTGGATATCAATTTTTTCGTCATTGACGAAGCCCACTGTATCAGCGAGTGGGGGCATGAATTTCGTGACGATTATCGACGGTTGGGTGAGTTACGTTCTGCCTTCCCACATACCCCTATCGCTGCCTTCACCGCCACCGCCACCCCAAAAGTACGTGAAGATATCCTCTCTCAACTAGGGTTATACGACCCTCTGATCCTCCGCACACCCGTACTGCGTAAAAATATCAAAATCACCGTTCGCGAACGAGATAGCGGATGGCGCAATGATTTGATGAATATTTTAAAAGAGCATGAGGGGGAAAGCGGGATTATCTATGCTTTCTCCCGCAAAGAGACCGAAGAATTAGCAGAATTTCTCTCTAAAAAAGGGATCAAATGTTTAGCCTATCATGCGGGAATGAGCGGTTCTTTGCGGCACGATACCCATCAATCGTTTCTCAACGACGAGACACAGATCATCGTCGCCACCGTCGCATTTGGGATGGGGATTGACAAGGGGGACATCCGGTTTGTCATCCACACCTCATTACCCAAAACCATCGAAAACTACTATCAAGAAATCGGACGTGCGGGGCGAGATGGGATCGACTCCGAAGCGGTACTCTTTTATTCGGGGGCTGATTTTCACAACAAAAAAAGACTCATTGATGAGGGGAGCGACCCCCAATATCGAGAAATGATCCTCGCTAAACTCCGTTCAGCGATGGATTATGCCAGCGCCGAAGAGTGCCGCCATCGCCTGATCGCCTCTTATTTCAGCGACACGGTAGAGCCCTGCAATGATCGTTGCGACAACTGCAAAGACGCTGACAGTCTAAAAACCGACATCACCGTCCCCGCTCAAAAATTCCTCTCATCTCTCTATAAAACAGGAGAACGATTCGGTGCCACTTATATCTCAGAAGTTCTTTGCGGAGAAGAAAAAGAGAAAATCCTCTCCAATGCCCATGACAAGTTGAGCGTTTTCGGGATCGGAAAAGAGCTGAGCAAGAGTACATGGAGCACCATCTCCAAAAGGCTCATCGAACTCGGAGCCATCGAACCTGACGAATACAAAGCACTGAAACTCACCGCAACAGGTGCAGAGATCCTCAAAGGAAAACAGAGCATCCATATCCGACAAGAGCGTCTCACCCAAAAAAAAGCCTCTGTACAAATTAAAACGGACACTCTAACCGCACCGAAATATTTTGAGGATTTCAAAGCTCTCCGCGCCACTATCGCCAAAGAGCACCGTATCCCTGCCTACATCGTCTTCGGAGACAAAACCCTCTATTCCCTCGCCGAACAGCTGCCAACAAACAAAGATGAGATGCTGAACATCAGCGGTATAGGAGAAGTAAAATTTGAGCGATACGGAGAATTATTTTTAGAATTAACTAGAGAATTAAGTGCTAAAGAGAGTTAGCACTCACACTTATTTAGAAACTAGTAGCATGATTTGTAATTGAATCGCTTGGATAAGAGCCTGAATGGAAACTTTTTCTTTCTCTGTTGCTCTATGTAATTTTGCTTCGAGCGTTTTTAGCTGTTTTTCGAGTTTTTCCAACTTTGTATCGCCAGTGCCATCCTCTTCAGCACTTTTTATTTTATACGAATTCATCCCTTGAAGCTTTTTCAGCGTAGTGTTTGTCGATGATATATTTTCTTGAGCACCGTTCTCTATCGAAACCGCCAAATCGATTTGAGAAATCATCCCCCCTTTGCCGTTTTCAAACATAAAAAAACTACTTTGTCGCATTGCCCCCATCATAGAGTTCGACGAATCTTTAATCTCGAAAGGAGTAGCAATATCCCCCAAATAAATCGCCCCGATTCCAACTTCACCTATGGCAATTAGTTCATCTCTATCCTCAGTTTTATGCCACACTCTTAGCTTGTTAAAAATCGGGTCATTCTCATCGATCCACCCGTTTTGATCGTCGTCATACCCTCTTAACTCTTCAAAACCGTTACCGCTTTTTGCCCCAAACAACTCACTGCCGTTTTCAACCGTTCCGTTACTGTTTTTATCCAAGACTAAAAAAGCACTCGTATCTCCCAACATCGAGATTTGATCTTCCTTTCCATCACTGTCGATATCAAAAGAAAAGGTTTTCGAACTCAGTGTAGGGAAGGAGCCGTTGAACTCTAAAATAAGCGGATCCATGAGAATATTTTGCTTCTCTTGCTCACTTTCATAAACGATTTTCGTCTGTTCCACAAAACTTCGTGATAGCGAAACATTGAGGTTAAGTTCAATAGTGCGATTATCCGTCTTTATAGTCGCAGTTGTCTCAAAATTCAACGCTTCCGCTTCCGCCCTAACGGTTCTGAATCCGAGATTATCCCCAAACTTTACACTCTGATGAATACCTTTTAATAGAGAAGCACTCAAATCTTTAAGTAGTATTTTTTCATCCGATTTTAGGCTAGAAGCACTCTCCGCTATAGCGCTGTTCGTAATTGATTTATCCCCGTTAGAACTGCTATGTAAAGAGTGTTCCTCCGTTATTTCATCTTTTTGCGAATCTTGTTTACGTGAACTTTGATAACCGGAATAATCCGCATACGTACTAACGCTGTACCCTTCTACTTTCATACGCACTCCTTTGCGTTTGCTGGTACACTAAAATCGTCAAAAAATATTTTATCTAAAACGACAAAAGAACCTATTTTAGAGTATCTACATTCCATTGGAAGTGTTAATGTCGAAAGTTTCGGCATGAGAGTTTTTACCCCTCCCCGCCGTTCACTTTCCCACGCATCTTCTTGATATTCCCGTGCTTTGTTTTACTGTCCATCCGACGTTTTTGCGAATTACGGGTCGGCTTG
>Ga0209340_1002577_pt1 | contig 10329 bp, 9 predicted proteins | sample EPASupsiteSAE323_FD_187266 | JGI IMG/M metagenome (GOLD analysis project Ga0209340, IMG submission 187266) | Bioremediated contaminated groundwater from EPA Superfund site, New Mexico - Sample SAE3-23 (SPAdes) (version 2) | ecosystem: Environmental > Aquatic > Deep subsurface > Groundwater >...
AGGGTGGGCCACTTGAACTACTCCCGCAGGTGTGCGGAGGCCTCGGCGGTTCAGGCTCACATAAAGCAGGGAATTTCCCTTGCGCCGGGGATGGAGATCGGCTACGTGGTGAAAGACGCCAAAAGGTGGGAAGTGGAGCCGGAGAGAACGGCGGCGGAGTTCGATGCAGGGTACTACCGAAAGCTGCTGGAGAAGGCTTGGGAGGAGGCGGCTTTTGTATTCATATAAAGTGCAATTGAAAAAGGGTAAGTGTGGGCTAACACATCATTTGCAGGCCCATGTTGCATGATTTGAATGTCTGTGCCTATGCTCGTGCCTCTTCCAGCAATGCTTGCATAAGCCATGTACCAGGCTGCCCGAGCTCTAAGTCCTGTCCATCACGTGATTCATCGCTCTTCATGAGCGGAAGCCGGATATTTCTTACCAAGAAAGCAAAAACATACAACTGTCAAGAACTCATATATTAAGAAGATCGCGATCAATTCATAATGATTGGCTTTTATATTGATCGAAGACATCATAACAGATCCCTATTTAAAGTATTCTAAACGAATTTACAGCTATTGCCGGGATCGCACATAATGTTATATTAGGAGGACTATAAAGATATGAGGTTGAAAGTGAATATATTTAAAATTAGATATCAAAATTACCATGAGAGATATAATGAAATGCCGGTCTATAATGAATTCAAGCCAAAAGTTTTAAATATAACTGGTTGTTCAATTAATTTAGTGAATTAAAGGCCGGAATGCGTGGAAATTTTCCAGAATAAGCACAGAGATTATTGAAAGGAATTAATTAAGGTCGTGAAGATATATGTTGCTACAATTCAGCGTAGAAAATTTCTTGTCGATTAAAGACAGGATCACGTTGAGCATGGTAGCCTCAAAGGATGAGTATTTAGAAGATAATATCACTAAATTAAACAATTTTAGCTTACTAAAAATGGCAGCCATTTATGGAGCAAACGCTTCTGGCAAAACCAATGTCTTAACGGCAATGTCATATATCACATATTTGATAATAAATTCTCATAAAAATCAGTCGGGCGAGACGATTGAGTTTAGGCCATTTAAATTAAACAAGACGTCCGAAGAGAGTCCATCTATTTTCGAGATCATTTTCGAGATAGAAGGTATAAAATATGTTTATTATGTTTCTGTCAATAAAAATAAAGTAAATAAGGAATCACTGCATTATTACCCCCGAGGCAGAAAGAGACTGGTGTTTGAAAGAGACCTCGCTAAGCCTAACATTTACACATTTCCTGCCGATGACGAAAAGCGGCAAAATATTATCAAAGAAAATACACCAGAAAATATGCTCTACCTATCAAGATCGGCTAACATGAATTACGAAAAAACATCAATAGTCGTGAAATGGTTTTCAAAAAAAATAAGAACGATCTTTCAAGACAGTTACCTGCTTGGATTAGAGGGGTATACAAAAAAAGTCTGCGCTGAAGATGAAAGTGCAAAAACAAGAATAATCGCCGATTTTGTATCTAAAGCTGATAGTAGTATTGTAGATTTGATAATCAAAGAACAAGAGTTAGGTGATGATTTCTTGGAGGATATCCCCAAGGAAATCAGAGATATAATAATCGAACAGGAGCGCAGAGAAGCAGAGACGATTCATCTCGGAGTAGATAAAGAAGGGAACGAGATCAAAATCTTATTTAAATTGCAGGAAGAGTCAAGAGGGACTCGAAAAATGTTCAGCTTAGCTGGACCTTTTATGGATGTGTTATATAATGGCCAATTATTAATAATTGACGAATTCGAGCGAAGTCTCCATCCAATCTTGGTTCGTTATCTTATAAAGTTTTTCAACGACCCGGAATATAATAAAAATGGTGCTCAATTGATTTTCGCCACTCATGTACCATATTTGTTGCACCCTAATATTTTGAGACGCGATCAAATTTGGTTTGCCGAGAAGAAAAAGGATCAAAGCACGGAATTGCGCTCATTGTATGAATATAGAGCTCGAAAAGATGAGAACATAGAAAAAGGCTATTTGGCTGGAAGATATGGTGCTATCCCTGATCTAGATTAGGGGTGTGATCCAGTGGGTACTAATAGACAGGGCGGTAATAAAAGGCCACAGAAAAATTTAATCATAATAGTTAGTCAAGGAGGACAAACGGAACCCAAATATTTCAACCATTTTAAGAAGAACGATGGCAACTCTGTCTTGAAGGTAGAATTGGCAAAAGGGCTTGATCCAATCAGCGTCGTGAGACGGGCAAAATATTTAAAAGAAGAACAATATGTTCTTGGACGTAATGACAAGATTTATTGCGTATATGATGTCGATAATTCACCAGAGGAACAACTAAATGAAGCTCAAAAGTTAGCCAACAAAAATAACGTGAAAGCATGTGTTTCTAACCCATGTTTTGAAATATGGTACCTATTACATTATAGGTATTCTACAGCTGCTTTCAATTCCTATGAAGATGTGAAAAGAGAACTGTTAGGTTATATATCCGATTATGATAAAAATAAAGATGTATTTATTCGATTACAATTGCACCAAGAAAAAGCAATTTCACATGCAAAGAACTTAGAACAACATCATAGCCGCGGGGAGATCGCGTCGATACGTGGACGTAATCCTTCGACTCAAATACATGATTTGGTAGGATTTTTAAATAAGATCAGTCAAGCTCGTTAACAGATTAACACCATACATTCAGCATCTTCACCAGCACCGAGAAAACAACCGCTTCCAGATCCTAGAGCGCATAAAAGCCTCACAGGAATGCCATCTTCGCCAGCTCCGCCAGCCTCTACCTGCAAAACTGATCCTCTCTCTTCAGCGCCTTGGATGCCTTCAGCCACCAGGGCCGGGACATACCTTCGTGCTTATCTCACGCACTCAAAGCTCCTGCCCCCGGTATCTCCGGCAGAGCATTGCTGGCCACCCGTGCTCAACACGCTGGCTTGCTCCTCTCCGCCAGGTGGCTTCGAATTCGAATCATATCCTCGAAATTCTCAGGCCTTTCCCGGAAGACCTCGGCCAGGAACTCCCTGGCAGTCTCTGCAGCTCAACTATCTTGAGCCAATGATTTGGCGTTGTATCTGTTTTTCAGGAAGCTCGTGAGCCACGGCGTTTCTCACTTTGAATTCAACAGCAATAGGCTCTCAAGAGCGTGATATCCCCGGGATGCCTCACATAAAGCGGTCCCCAAGAGGGATTCTTGTCATGCATTATCTTGAGAGTGCTTATCATGCGATCGAAAAGAACGGAGAGGCCGGTACTTCCTTGAAGCGCCTCAACTATAGCAGCAGCAACGACATGCGCCGCATAGGTTTCCGCACCATAGAGTTCTGGAAGAGGATCGGAGACTCTCAGGCTAGCGCGAATCTTCCTAACTATCTGCTCATCGCTATCATTCCAGTTCTGAATCTCGCCCAATGCATGATCATCCAGGCTTCTTACTCTCGTCTTCACCAGGCAGGAAGCCACAACCTCTGCAGCCTTCTTGGCTTCATCCGCGGCTATGATGACGTTATTGGAACCGAGCTTGATCTCCGTAAGATCCTTATCGACCTCGCCCTCGATAGCCTCGGCCCAAACGCCCGCCTTGCCAAAATTCAGCAGTCTTACTACGGATGCTGCTAAATATCCTCGAAGGACGTCCGCCGGATGAGGATCACTCTCAGGTCCGACATTCCTCAGTATGGGTTCTTTGCCATTGGCGGCATTCATTGCCCTGAAATAGCCCACAAGCGATATTCCCGCCGCCGGCCCCATGTTCAGTATCCCAAGCGCATCAGAAGCCGTTTCATCTATCCTTGTGGCCCAGTAGTTCGGAAGCATGTCATTAACATCAGCATTCTTCAGTGCATTCCTGACGCATTTTCCCAACTCTTCTTGCAGCCCCCTGTCGGCATGGAGAATATCGTGTCCCGAAGTTTCATGTCCCAGCGTGGCCCAGGCAAGGATACCATGCTGGGCATTTGCCGCCGGCAGACTGACGATTGCAGTCTTTACTCCAAGACTGCCGGTCGCATCTGACGGCCACGTATATGGTCCGGATTCCGGATCTCCCCATTTGACCAGGGGAGCGATGACCTCAAAGTCCGGGGATTTGATGCCTTTTCGATCCGCTGCTGAGAGAAATCCGTCATATAAGTCGCTGACAACTTCCTGATAGGCATCCGTCATTTTCTTGTTGTATCCTTCCCCGTGCTGCAGAATGGCCTGAGCTATGTCCAGCATAAGGCCGGCATCCGCTTCTCTGCTCTCATCTCTTGCAAGAATCTGATTGAATCCGCTTTCGCCCATTTTTTCCAGAATGCGCATATAGGGGCCGCCGACATTGCTGCGATAAAGAGGTGAAAGCCGTGACTGACATGCGTCCAGTCTTTTCTGAAGCTCACGATAATTGATCGGATCGCTGGGTCCTGTATTGCCATCTCTTGCAGCCTCCAAGGTTTCCTGCGTGCATCCATAAATATTTTTGAAGTAAGCAATATTTTCGGCTTCTGTCATCCTCGCAGTCAAATCATTTCCGTGAATCATGAATCCCTCACATCCTAACTATTATATCTAATTAATAAATAAAGAAAGTTAATTTACTTAAATGTTTGTATCTGGTCATCGAAGAATGGATAACGGGGCGAAGAGTAGAGCAAGCCATCACCTCCTCCTATCATCTCGCGGGATCCTCGCAGGGTATCATGGAATCAACAGGGCGTTACACTCCTTTCCAAAAGATAGCGGCCAAGACCCTGCACGACATATCCTTCGTTTGCGGGGGGGTCGCCCGTTCAAGTGCAGCCACCCTGCGATCACGCTCGACCGCCATGTGCATCAAGTCGAACAGCCTCCCAAGAGCTTGAACCAAAAAGCGTCCCGGCCATCTCCGCTCGATCTGATTCCTGTCTGGTCATCCGCACGGATCAAGCTGCATCTTTCTCCGTGAGAAGGATTCTGCAAGCGAAAGACTCGCAGATCACTCAGCCTTTTGGCTGGTCAGGAGCGGCATGATCATTATGCCAGACCAATTTGATCAATTTCATACCGTGTACCATATGCTCTTGTCTTTTGCAGCATAAATCTTAGGAGTATGGAAAGGACTCCGCAGCCCTTCCATGACAGGATTCTCCGAGCTCTAAACGCACGCAACGGAGAGTTAAATAGGCGCTATTTGCCGTACAGTCTCGGGGTAAAGCCGGAGGCGGGGAGGCTGTACGCTTCGATAAGGCGACGTTCAATTACAATATCAGCAAGAGCCTAATAATATCGAATTTCCTGAGCCTGATGCAGCGCAAGAGGTTCGACTTCAGCCCCGGCCTGGAGGCATTGCCGCTGCTACAGCAGGAGATAGCTTCGTTTAAGTACCACCTGACGGCCTCGGGCCATACCGGCTTTGACGCTGAGGTTGGGGCCCATGATGATCTCATCTGCGCCATATGCATCCCGCTGATCATCGGCGAGTGGCAGTTCCCAGTGCCGCCGGAGTATGACCGCGATGACTCTATTGATCTCTACAAAGATGTTCCGGATATGGGGGTCTACTCGGGCCCGTATTAGGCCGATCCTGGCGGCGAACTTCCTGGCGGATGCGATCTATGCAGCGCTCGATCCGAGAATACTGTGAGGCAATGCGTCTTGAACGAGTTCGTCGGCAGGCTTATGGCAAACTTCGAGCAGATAAGGAATGGCACAAGAAGACCGAGCTGGCCAGTGTTAATGGGACTGATTCTTATTTCGCTCATTGCATCATCTTTTAGCAAACCTACCAAAATGTCATCGGAATATTTAAGACGTCGAGCATTGTCCCACAGTTGCGTCTGCTACTGTAATTGATTAGTGAACCGATTAGCCGATGCATCAAAAACCAAGCAAAGAAGACTTGCCTCAAAAGGGATGGCTACAGGGCCTTCATAGGTAAAAGCATATCCATTTTAAGGGATGTGAACATTGTAAGATACCAAGGGGATCATCATGGATATCAATGAGCTGCTCCGCATGGAAGAAGCGCTTCGAGATACAAGCAGTAAACTCCAGTTATTGGTTCAGTCCTCACCGCTGGCAATCATCACCATCGACAACGCAAGGAACGTCCTTAGCTGGAATCCGGCAGCTCAGCGGATCTTTGGCTGGAGCGAAGAAGAAATTCTTGGCCACCCTATGCCCACGGTGCCGGAAACGTATAGGGATGAATTCCGCTCTCGCCATAGGACTGTGCTGAAGGGAGAAACCTTCACCAATATAGAGCGCAAGGCATTGACCAAGGACGGCTCCATCATTGAAATCAGCTTATCAGTAGCCGCGATTAAAGATGCTGAAGGCAACATAAACAATGCCATGTCAGTGATTTCAGATATCACAGAACATAAAAGGGTACAGGCAAAATTGCGAGAAAGCGAAGCTCGCTTTAAGGCTGCACTGGAGAACACACCCATTGTAGTGTTCAATCATGATAAAGCCCTTCAATACACCTGGATACATAACTCAGACCTATGTTTCGAGCGCCCTGCAGAGGAGATTATCGGCAAGACGGATGAAGATCTCATTGCGCCCGAGGAAGCATCTCAGCTTATGGATGTCAAGCGCCAGGTATTGAAAAGCGGCATCAGTACAAGGAAAGAAGTTAGGATAACCTTCGGGAAGCAAGCCTCATTTTTCGATCTTGCAATAGAACCGCTTAAGGACGATTCTGGCGAGATTATTGGTTTGACTGGTATCGCATTGGATATCAGCAATAGGATAAGGACAGAAGAAACTCTTAGGAAATATTCAGAGCAGCTGGAAGAATTGGTGCAAGAGAGGACTCGGCAGCTCCGAGATAAGGAACGTCTGGCCGCGGTAGGAGAGACCGCCGTGATGATCGGCCATGATCTGCGCAATCCCTTGCAGGCAGTTGTCACCACAATTTATCTGGCCAAAGCAAAGTTGGAGAACCTCAGCTTAACGGAATGGATGAATTTGAAAGAGCTCGGCCTGATGGATGACCTCGCTACCATCGAGAAGCAATCCGAATACATGAACAAGATAGTCTCTGATCTGCAGGACTATGCCCGCCCCTTGAGCCCGGACTACAGAGAGCTGAATCTCCTCTCATTTATAAACGACGTTCTTGCAGGCGTGAGAATGCCGCTGAACATCGAGGTGCAGAGAAATATTGAAGAGCAAATGACCTGGACGGTTGATCCGTTTTTGATGGATCGGGTTCTTGGCAATTTGCTGACAAATGCGGTTCAAGCCATGCCGCAAGGTGGCAGACTGATCATAAATGCGACGAAAACAGATGACGATATAGTCTTGACCATCGCCGATACAGGCGTAGGCATTTCGCCAGAGATGATTCTCAAGATCTTTCAGCCCCTTGTGACCACAAAAGCCAAAGGTATGGGCATGGGGCTCGCAGTCTGCAAGAGACTATTGGATGCCCAGGGGGCAGAGATTAAGATAGAAAGCAGGCCAGATTCAGGCACGATCGTGATAATAACGATGAAATCCAAGTAACATCCCTGAAGATGCCAGATGCATAGAATGAGATACACTGGAGAGATTCGATCTATTCGGCTAATTGCTTTTCCTATTTTCGCGTTCTTATGAGATCAGTCACGGTTTCCTCATAGTGCTTGATCTCCTGCTCCTGTTCCGCCAGCTTTTTCTCAATATACTCCAGGAGCTTGCCAGGTGTCACAGGCTTTTCTAGATATCCATTGGCACCTAAATTCAGGGACTCAATGGCGTTCTCTCTGGAGGAATAGCCTGTCACGATGATCTTTTTCATCTCAGGTGCGAGCTGCCGAAACTCCGCAAGAAGGGTGATCCCATCCATATCAGGAAGTTTGATGTCGATTAATGATAGATTATAAAAATTGCAGCGCACCATTTCCAAGGCACTTTTTCCAGTCTCTGCCGTGCTAACCTGATAGCCCTTCATCTGCAAGAGAAGCTTGAAACCCTTGAGAACAACAATATCATCTTCTATAACCAATATACGTTTTTTATCCATTAGACTTCACCACATCGACTTCCTGAAACTACATCCATCTTCTTCCACAAAGGTGATTGCAGATCTTACTCACTTATTCCTGCGTCTTCATTTCGCAATGGTCGCGTGCATGAGCCAAAAAGCGCTAACGTGTGGTTCAATGGATATTCTCGAAGAGATTTAATCTCTTGCATCTGATTTGGGCAATGATTTTCCGTAGCCTTCGCGTGCGACCATTCTTCCTGCAGGATGGGACCTGGATCATTATTCCATCTTCCGACTGGAATTTAAATTTAATTGGCGTAAATAAATCTGTTGGTTGAAAATATTTTTTATGGATATATAGATGTTGGACAGATGATTATATATTGGCGAATTGCTGGATTCGGTTCACATGAGGAACACTAATCTGCAAAGCATTTCAAGCAGATATGCGTGGCTTTTATCTCTTGTGCTGAGAGCTTTTTTGGAGGATATTGCTGTCAACTTTAAAATGTCTGGCCTGATATATTAGCAGACTGCCTGGTTTTCCAATATATTCGCGAAAAACCGTTTTTTCCAATATAGTCCTTTTCGATCGTGTTCCTAATAAGTGCATTGGCGGCATCATCTTGCGTGTGTTGAAACCATCTTGCCTGCTCAGAATCGGCTAAACACCCAAATGCGGAATATGGTCGAGATAGCTTTTTCTCAAATCGTCTTTGTCAATGTGATTGTATAAATCTATTATCTCTCTCCTCTTATCCCCTCGCAACTCCTGGACGAAATCTCGCGGCATGCCTGCGCGAAGTAAATGAGTTGTGAAAAAATGGCGGAAACAATGCGCTGAAAAATTGTCTTCCATCCTCTCTGACGTGGAATCGTGCAAGCCGCAGAGAAGCGCAGCTTTTCCAATATTGTACTGCAGGGACCCATAGTCCACCCTTCGCCCGGCGGGCGAGATCCACAATGCCGAGTTCATCGGATTCCGGGATTCCCGGATCTCCAGCCAGCGCTTGAGATAATATGCAGTCTCCTCGTCAAAGAACACGACCCGATTGCTGCGTTTCTTCTTGGCTTTCAGCGTAATGCTCTGATCCTTCCAGGAGATGTCCTGCACTTCCATAGAGAGTAATTCGCCCCTGCGAACGCCGGTCTTTAATTGTCCGTAAAAAACTGCAGAATCCAGTGGTGTTCACGTCCTTGAGGCTGCACTCCAGGACTTGAAAAGAGATGGCAAGATTAGCCTCGTAACAACATTGTCAAGAACAGGTCGACCACAACAGATAGTAAGACTGCGATGAGGAACGGTCCGGCGGGCATCTGGGCCACGTTTGCCAACCCGACGATCCAACCAAGAGCGCTCCAGACTATAGTCAAGCACCAAAGGGAGGATACACATAATCGCCTTAATGAGCTTCATCGATGAACGCAAATATTTCGGCTCTATGATCATATCTCTGCTCAATTGTTTGCCATTTCCTTCAGCCTCTGGATCGCCTCCATAGTCAAAGCTGACTCGCGGCCTTTTTCTTCCTCATAATGTTTTATGATCTGCTCGATGGGTATGCTCAGGCTGTAGACCTTCTTTGGCCGTCCTCTTCTATCTATCTTGACTTCGCGTTCTGTAACCCATTTGTTTTCGTTCAGCATACTCATTCCTAAGCTCACTTCAGGCTGTCTTAGGTTGGTTCCCATCTCGATCTCCCTAGAGGTCGCTTCGCTCACATTCGCTAGATAAGTGATAAGCGCTGCTGCACTCTTTGGCACTTTCAGGCCTCGTAGTGCTTTAATGATTTCCTGATCCCTATCATCCAGCACTTTAACGGCAGTTTGTTTTATTATAATCCCCCAGTATTTATACAAAAAATCATTCATATATAAATATTTTTCTAAGCATCGAATATTGAAAAAATGCTCCCTCCCCACCCATTGTGCTGGGGCCCGACCCGGCCATTCTCGCTCTTCGCGAAGACTTCTCTCCGCCAGTCAGACTTGAATCATGTCCTCAATATTCTTGGCATGGCCCGGAAGATTTCAGCCTGGACCTCCCTGGCCGTATTGCAGATCGAGAAGCTTGAGTTTAACAGTAGGCCGGGAGAAACAGCCTGGCTTCACGTTCTTCTAAGCAATGCAAGGGATGACCTGATCAAGCCGCCAAGCAGTAGATAGCGCGTTGAGGGCAAAAAAAGTGCATAATGAGGCAAAAAAAGAATGGCCAGGCATTGCGATTTGAAGCTCACAGCACTGCTTTACAATGTTTCCAGCTTCTCTGTGCCAATCTTCTTGACACTGGGCTTCCAGATTTTGGCTGGCATCCAGGCTGGTGCACTCTTGGGTTTCTTCACCTGTTTCCGCTCTCCGGTAAACACATGCACTTTTTT
>Ga0209340_1002578_pt1 | contig 10324 bp, 9 predicted proteins | sample EPASupsiteSAE323_FD_187266 | JGI IMG/M metagenome (GOLD analysis project Ga0209340, IMG submission 187266) | Bioremediated contaminated groundwater from EPA Superfund site, New Mexico - Sample SAE3-23 (SPAdes) (version 2) | ecosystem: Environmental > Aquatic > Deep subsurface > Groundwater >...
TAAGTCCATTGTTGAATTTTGCCACATTTACAAGTGTATTGCATGCCAAAGAATCACCATACTCTGTAGCATCAGGCAAAGCACCAATACCCATAGAATCTATTATTATTAAACAAACTCTTTTCATATTTTTGAGTATAATTATTGGTCAACTTTTTTAAACGAAATTTTATCTTTAATCTCATTTGTAAGATTAATAATTATCTCATCAGCATTATCCTGTTGCATGAGGCCTTCTTGTAATTCATCAATGGTAATATAGCCATTTTCTACAAATATTTCACCAATGAGTTTTCCTGTGGCTTGCTGTTTTACCAGGGCATCATTTAACTGGTATAATGAGATCTTTTTCCCCTGCATAAGATGCTCTCCAAGCCTAAAATGTCTGAAGATTTCCTGTCCTTTTTCGTTTATAAACTTTTCATTATCACTCAATTTAAACACCTCAGATTTAATACAATTTTATGTATAGAAGTATAATATATTTTTTTAACCATTATTACAAGAGATTGAAGCAAAAGCATTTATAATTAAAGATTCAGTTACGAACAAACCTGACTCATTATTCAGGCTGAATTTGTATTTCACCCTTTTATAACTTCATTCGGAAAGTAGTTCTTTTAAACTATTTTTATCTTTAAATGTAATCATATTGTATTTGTGTAAAAGTGAATTTATATATAGAGAAGACTTAAGATAGCCAAGACCTATATAAAAAGTTATATTTATAATTATTAATGCTGTCAGAATCATAAAGTTTTCTTTATTTAACATATCGGGAAACATTATTATCCCTGTAAATTCTACTATAAGCGTTAATATAAAGATTAAATAGAAAACATACATTTTAATATTTGTTTTTTGTGCCAGTGATAATTTTATCGACCGTTTTTTAATTATATAATTTTCTAATTTTGGTTCACTTACTGCACATTCTATTCCAAATAATGTTATAAAGATGTTCCAGACAGTCAATCCTGCAGCAAAAACAAATCCAAGAGCAATGCCTATTGAAATAAATGAAGTTAAGAATGTTATGACTTCTATGCTTAATCCTGCAATTGACAAAATCGTATTAAATAAAACTATATTCAATAGGAATAAGAGACATATAACAGTACCTATAGATAATACAGGAGATAAAATGTACATTGTTCTGTAAAAATTCCAGCTGATAGCTTTAAAGAAGATATCTTCAAGGTCGGGTTTTTTATATGAATGTTTTTGCGCAGCTACTTCATATGCCTTGTAAGTAGCGACAGCGGATATTACTGAATATATAATAAATAATAAATAAAACGCTATAATGATGCTGATCAGTTTTAAAATCATATATGGAATATTAATTCCGGTATTTAAAGTTTCTTCGAATATTGAAAGTCTTATATATTCTGCAATTAAAAAAAACACTTTTGACATTGTTGTTAATGTATACAATATCAAAAGTGTAAATACGAATAAAAGTATAAATAATGCAATATATGAAAATAAAAATTTAATTAAATCTCTTGTATTCATTCTTTTCGGAGCCTGTCTGGTTATAAATGGAAAACAAGCTATAATGACATTACAGGCTCGTGTCCTGAGATTTAGTTCAGGACAAGGACAAACTCTGGTAAAGAGCAGGCTTTAATCTAACTCGTTTTTGAGCTTTTGAATTTCAATATAACTTTCACCTAACATCCTATCAATATTAGACTGTAATTCTAATACCTCAATAAGCTCATCTTTTTTGATAATTTGCTTGTTAACCAAAATCTCACCCAGAGGAAGATTTTCTCTTTTTTGTTCTTCCAGGGCTATACCTAACTGGTCAATAGTGATTTTTTTATGTTGAAGCAAAATTTCACCTAATCTTGGGTGATTAGTTAAACTTTTCCATACTTCAAGATTTATATTGTTTTCTGTCATTGATGCTCCTATATTTTAAACTTATGATGTATGCCTATAGGCATACATCATAAGTTTATCAGATTTTAGTCAGTAAAAACCTATTCCTGAGATTCAAGGACTTTATTATCTTCCTTTTGTTCCTTTTTACTTTCTTTAGCTGCAGGCTTCTTTTCATGTATTCTTTCAAATTCTATTTTTTTATCATCAAGCGATAATTTTATAGTATCGCCATCAGCATACATTCCGGTGAGAATTTCTTCAGCAATCGGATCTTCAATTTTCTTTTGAATAACTCTGCGAAGAGGTCTTGCACCGTATGTCTGGCTGTAACCTTCCTGAGCAAGATAATCTTTAACATCATCAGGTATTTCAAGATAAATTTCTTGATTATTTAATCTCTTGATGAGATCAGCAAGCATAATATCAACAATTTGCCTGATTTCAGTTTTGGTCAGATGTGCAAATACGATGATATCATCAAGTCTGTTAAGGAATTCAGGGCGGAATGCTTTTTTCATTTCTTCCATTACAGTGTCTTTAACTCTATCGTATCTGTCTTTTTCTTCATCTTCAGCAACTGCAAAACCAAGTTTTGAAGTATTTTCAAGAGATCTTGCACCGATGTTACTTGTCATAATAATAACAGTATTTTTGAAGTTAACAGCTCTTCCTCTTGAATCTGTCAATCTGCCGTCATCAAGAATTTGAAGCAGTATATTGAATACATCAGGATGAGCTTTTTCAATTTCGTCAAACAGAACGACTGAATAAGGTTTTTTTCTGATTGTTTCTGTCAGATGGCCGCCTTCATTATAACCGACATATCCTGGAGGTGATCCGATTAACTTGCTGGTTGTGTGTCTTTCCATAAATTCTGACATGTCGATTCTGACCATATTTTCTTCTGATCCAAACATTGCTTCAGCAAGTGCTTTTGCAAGTTCTGTTTTACCAACGCCGGTAGGACCACTAAAAATAAAGCTTCCGATTGGTCTGTTTGGGCTCTTAAGACCAACTCTTGCTCTTCTTATTGATTTTGCTATGGCAACAACAGCAGAGTTCTGGCCGATAACTCTCTTATGAAGAATTTCTTCCAATTTAAGTAGCCTATCAGTTTCACCTTCGGTTAGTTTTGTGACAGGGACACCAGTCCAGCTGCTTACAATATAAGCAATTTCTTCAGCTGTTACAACTGCTTTGTTTGCTTCCTGCTCAGCTTTCCATTTTTGAGAAATTTCTCTGATTTTTTCTTTAAGATCAGCTTCTATATCTCTCATTTGGCTGGCTTTTTCAAATTCCTGATTTCTTATAGCCTGTTCTTTATCCCTTATAACTTGCTTGAGTTCTTTTTCAATCTCTTTTCCTTCAGGAGGTAGCGAACTTGCTTGAAGTCTGGCTCTTGAACTGGCTTCATCGATAAGATCGATTGCTTTATCCGGCAGAAATCTATCGGTAATATATCTATCTGAAAGCATAACAGCAGCATCAATTGCTTCATCAGAAATTAAAAGCTTATGATGTTCTTCATATTTGGCTCTTAAACCGCGTATGATTTCTTTAGTTTCTTCAGTTGAAGGTTGATCAACATATACAGGCTGGAATCTTCTTTCCAGAGCAGCATCTCTTTCAACGTGCTTACGGTATTCATCAAGAGTTGTAGCTCCTATTACCTGTAATTCACCTCGTGAAAGTGCAGGTTTAAGGATATTTGCCGCATCTATTGCACCTTCAGCAGCTCCTGCACCTATTAAAGTGTGTAATTCATCGATAATGAGAATTATATTACCGGAGCTTCTTATTTCATCCATTATTTTTTTGAGTCTTTCTTCAAATTCGCCTCTATATTTAGTTCCTGCAACTAAAAGACCCATATCAAGCTGTACAAGCTTTTTATCTTCAAGAATTTCAGGTATGTCACCGGCAATAATCTTGTTTGCAAGTCCTTCTGCAATAGCAGTTTTACCAACACCGGGTTCTCCGATTAAAACAGGATTATTTTTTGTACGCCTGCCTAAAATCTGAATTACTCTTTCAACTTCTTTTTCTCTTCCCACAACAGGATCAAGGCGCTGTTCCTGTGCAGCCTGAGTTAAATTGGTACCGAATTCGTCAAGAGTTGGAGTTTTGCTTCTTCCACTCTGGCCTGTTGATGTACTTCCTGTGCTTGTTCTTGTTTCCCCAAGCATTCTTATAACGTTACTTCTAACTTTATTCAGGTCGACACCAAGGTTTTCGAGAACTCTTGCGGCGACACCTTCACCTTCTCTGATTAAACCAAGAAGCAGGTGTTCTGTACCAATATAATTATGGCCTAATTGTCTGGCTTCATCCCAGGATAATTCCAGTACACGCTTTGCTCTTGGAGTAAAGGGTATTTCAACAGCAACAAAACCGGACCCTCTTCCGATGATCTTTTCAACTTCAATGCGTGCGTCTTTCAGGTTTACTCCCATTGCTTTAAGAGTTTTGGCAGCGATACCTGTACCTTCACCTATCAAACCCAAAAGTACCTGTTCTGTGCCAACAAAGTTATGACCCAGTCTGCGTGCTTCTTCTTGGGCAAGCATTATCACTTTGATAGCTTTCTCTGTAAACCGTTCAAACATTTATAATTTGTCTCCTATTATTTTATGCCGCGGATTATAGGAATATATCAAGAACACTTGTATAAGTAATCACCTATAATCTCTAATTTTTTATCCGAGATATTTTATTCTATCTGTCAGGATAACAAGTTCAGCTATTGTTTCAAAACTGTTTTCTTAAAATAATCCCAAAATACAAATTGAGGAAGTTTTAATACTGCTTATCCTAAATCCATTTTACTATATAAAATTGATATCTTTCAATCAACTTAATAAATTAACATTTTTTTAATATTTCACATTATATAGTAAATTGGCATAAATCGTTGAAATAATTCAATTTATTCAATTTCTTCTATAAAAATCTGATTTTTTTTAATAATTGAAGCTCTGTTAATTAATTTTTTTTCTATTTCAAGCTGCTGAGCAATTAATTTAGCCTGTTCATTTAAAACAGATTCACAATTATCAGGCTGAGATTCAGCTAATCGTTTTAATTCAACAAGTTTATCTGCCAGTAATGATAGTAAATACCGATTACTTTCGTATGTTCTCTGATAGAAAACAGCTTCTTCATTCAATTTCTTGTATTTATTTTTCAAATCAGCCAGTGATTGATCTCTTTCTGTTTTAAGTTTCTTGATTTCAAGCTTTATTTTTCGTTTATCCGCTGCACTTTTAAAACTGTCTAAAGGAACAAATGTTGTAGAAAGACCAAGCACGACATTTTTATTTTGGAAATCCTGAAATGATTTTAATATATTATTTTCATCTTTACCGGTGAGTGTGTAATTAACATACATACCAATCTGAGGTAATTTTTCTCTTTTTAAAAGCTCAAGTTCCTTATTTTTCTTGTCGATATTATACTGATAATTTTTATAATCAGGAGTATAGGTTAAGTTTAAGGAAATTTCTTCCGGTTTTACAGATTCCTGCTTTTCGACAGCAATTTGATAGACATTATTACTACTATTTAAAGACGGCTTTTTATCTTTTACGGGAATTACAGTTCTTTCTTCAAAATCTGATATTACTACTTCATCAATGCTATATTCATCGTTAGTGTAATACGATAATTCTCTTAATGTCGATGAAAGCTTCATTTTGAGGTCTTCAACCTCATTATTTATTTTAGCTGCATCTATAGAGCTGTTTATTGTTTCAAGCTTTGTACCTGTACCGTCATTAAACTGTTTTTCCCTTATCTTTGAAATATTTCTATAAATTTCTTCAATTTGTTCTTTTGCTATTAATTCTTTAAAAGCTAACAGAGTATTTGTATATAAATCAATAATTTTTAGTTTTAAATCCCGTCTTTTAATAACGTATAAAGATTGTTTTATATTTATATCATCCTTTGCAATCAGCATTTTTCTTTTTCTCTGGCCAAAATCAAATATATTGTATGAAATAGAAGTATTAAGCATGCTTTGGACTTTTGAATCAGGTGTAATAACTGTATCTCCAATAGCTTCTGTCTGATTAGTTGTTGACAAATCTTGAGAATATTCAGTATACAAACCTGTTTTGACAAGCGGAAGGTATTCTGATCGTGTTTTATCTATGAGAGATTTACTTATATCTATATTGATGTTTGAAGTTTTTAAATCGAATGAATTATCGAGAGCTTTATTCAAAACACTGTCAAAAGAAATTGTTTCAGCTCCTGCATTTAATAGATTAAAAAACAGTACAATAGTTATAATTATTAAAAATCTGTTTAACTTACCCATGATCTTTTTGCCTTTAATGCCGATATTGAGTATAAATAATATCACTACAATTAAATTAATCAATGGTTATTAACTTTAAATTTTTGAATATTCGACCAGCTTTGCAGTGTTTTTATTCCAGTCTGAGTACCATCTTTGCAAAATAAGATCGGCAGGAGTTTTTGATTGGTTTACAAGTTCAAGCAAACTTTCCAGGTAAATAGATTCATCATAACCGTTTTCATTTTTAATATTCATTTGTTTTAAAGATTCATATGCAATATTAACAAGGTCTTTTGCTGTATCGAGTACTTTGAATGAGTCAACACTGGCATCAAGTGCGTATTTAGGTACAAGATTGCGTAATTCCATTAAATTTTCATAGCTCAATCCTTTAACAAGATTGAAAACAGATTGCATAGCATCCTGATTATACAAAATTCCCTTCCATAATGCAGAGGGAGCAAGTAAGAGATCTTCTCTCTGGCTGTCGCAGTTTCTAATTTCAATATAATTGTTAAGCCTTACATCCGGAAAAAATAAATTGGCATGTAAAAACCAGTCATCCATAGTGGCCTTATAACTTTCATACCCTTTACTTAAATAATCTCTGAATGTATAACCTTTCATATTAATAAATTGGCTGTTTTTCTGAATAAATATCATCGGAAGGTCAAGCAAAACTTCAACATGATCTTCAAAAGTATATTCATAATCGGGATAAAATAATTTTCTGCTTACAAGACCGCATCTTGCTTCATCGGTATAAAGCCAGCTTAATGCCCTGAATGATTTATATCCTGTGTCTTTTTTTTCTCTTATTGGTGAATTTGCAAACATTGCCGTTACGATAGGAGAGAGCGCAAGAGAAATTCTGAGTTTATTTATAGCATCTTCTTCTGATTCATAATCAAGAGCAACCTGAATCCCTGCTGTTTCTCTCATCATAATAAGCGCAAGTTCACCTTTATTAGGTAAATAGTTTGTCATATATGCGTAACGTTTTTTGGGGATAAGTTCTATGTCGTTGTACGTTGAAACAGGCTGAATGCCGTATCCTATCCAGCAAAAATCAAGATCATCCGCAATGTAAGAAGATTTTTTATTATATGAAACAATACTTTTTTTTAAGTCATGGAGAGATTTTGCTGGATAAGTGCTTATTTCGCACTGACTGCCAGGTTCAAGAGAAATCATCCCAAAGTCTTCTTTTACGCCTAAGACATTACTATTTTCACGTATATAGTCACTGCCGTATCTTTTTAAAAATTTTTCAATTCCTTTTGAATACGGAATAGCTTTGCAGTCAAAAGGATTAACAGCAAGTTTTTCCAGCTCCATTCCTACTTTAAAATCAGTCTTGGACTTCGAGCCGTTATGAAAATAGTTTAGGAGTTGTGATTTATCTGTAATTATTTCTTGTTTAAGAGCTTGTTCCATTGCATTATCCACTATATGTTCAGGGTGTATTAGAGAGGTAGGGTTGGCAAATTTAGTAGAAATAAAAGGCTTTACAAATATTTTTTCTTTTGCCCGCGCGGTTAAGATTATTGCTGCTAAACAGATTTAATAATGTTTAAGTTTATCATAAAATAATACAGTAAATAATTTTAAAGAGGTGTTGGTTTGGATTATCTTGCAAGAGCCAGGCAGTTTCGGGCAAAGAAAAGACTCGGGCAAAACTTTTTGATAGATAGTGGAATTATTCAGAAAATCATTGAAAGTGCTGATTTGTCAGATGATGAAACAGTCATTGAAATAGGTGCAGGGCTTGGCTTTGTAACGGAAGAGCTTGCCAAAAAAGCAAAAAGGGTTATTGCCATTGAAATTGACTTTGATGCGATAAAAGAATTAACATCTCTTCCGTATTCCAATATTGAAATTGTCAATCAGGATATTTTGCAGGCAGAACTTTCAAAACTGGTGGAAAATCCTGTCAAAATTGTTGCCAATATACCATATTACATTACAAGTCCGATTTTAGTACACCTACTTGGAGAGATAGATCAGACAGAATATGAAAACAGAAAATATATTAAAGAAATTATTTTGATGGTGCAGTGGGAAGTTGCGAAAAGATTAATAGCTGATGAAAAGAGCAAAAATAAAGATTATGGCTTGCTTTCTATACTTGCAAACTTCTGGTCAGAAACTGAATTAATATGCAAAGTTCCGTCAAGAAGTTTTTTCCCTGCTCCAAAGGTTGATTCTGCAATTATCAAACTTACTGTAAGAGAAAAGCCTGTTCTTGAACTTGATAATCCAAAGCTATTCAGGAGAGTTATTCAGGCAAGCTTTGGAATGAGAAGAAAAAATTTAAAAAATGCTCTTACAGGAGGGGGCTTTAACTCAGAAATAATTTTAAAGGCGCTGGAAAAAGCAGATATTGATCCTGCCAGAAGAGGAGAAACTCTATCTATGGAAGAGTTTAAAACTTTAAGTAATTTTATCAAGGAATGCGAAAATGCAGACGATAAAGGTTAAAGCACCGGCTAAAATTAATCTGACTCTTGAGGTTTTGAATAAAAGAGAGGACGGATATCATAATATAGAAAGCATTATGCAGACGGTAACTTTGTATGACTATTTAACCATATCGATTGAAGATTCAGAAAGATCTGTTATAGAAATTTCTGGCAATAATCCTTTAATACCTTACGATAAAACAAATCTTGCATACAAAAGTGCGGAAAAGTTTTTAAATAAAGCAGGTATTACAGGTAAAAAGATAAGCATATATATAGAAAAACATATTCCTGTTGCAGCAGGGCTTGCAGGTGGTAGTTCCGATGCAGCTGCTGTTTTGTTTGGATTGAATAAAATATTTAATAACCTGTTAAAACAGGAAATTATATCGGGTCTGGCTTCTGAAATAGGTGCAGATGTTAATTTTTGTTTAATCGGCGGCACACAAATTGCCACTTCTAAAGGGGATATACTTAAATCTATTGATACACCGCATTTTAATATGATTATTGTCAAGCCTAAAGATCTTTTTATATCAGCAAAAGAAGCTTATGATAAATATTCAAAACTAAAAAGCAAACCGTCATATCAGCCAGCAGAAATTATGGTCAATGCAATTAAGCAGAACAGTCCTGAATCTATTGCACAATTGCTTCATAATGGACTCGAAGAAGCTATTTTGCCGGATTATCCGAAGATACAGAAAATAAAAGAAACTTTAATTGAAGCAGGCTGTTTAAATGCAATAATGTCCGGCAGTGGTCCGAGTGTGTTCGGAATTTTACCTGATGACAGGCAGATTTGTATTGATATGGATAATTATGATGTATTTTTTGCAAGTAGTATAACAAAAGGTATTGCTGTTTAAACAAGTAGTTAAAATATTTCTTTTTAATTTAATAAAAATTTCAAGTAAATAATGTATTGTTTACTTGAAAAATGATTGTTATAGTTTGTCATAAGTATCACTACTTGAGAGGATTTTCTATGGAAAAATTTAAAATATACAGCAATGATGCTTATGATTTTAACGATGCTGAACAAATACAGGATTTCTATAAACTCATCGGCAAAAAAGATGTTCTGAAAAAAATTACTGAATCCAATAAAGATAAAATTTATATGAGAATTGTTGCAGATAAATCAGATAATAGTGTTATAATGTCACTATTTGAACCGAGAATAAGCCCAAATGCACAGATTAAACTTCCTGATTTATTGCTTGATGATCAGGAATATACTATAAAAGAAGCCGATTCATTTCTTGATTTAAGCGAATATATGGAATTTGAATAAGTTAGCCAGTATAAAACTTTAAAGAGATTGCCTTTAGGCAATCTCTTTAAAGTTTTTAAATATTTTATTTTTGATATTCCTTTAAGAACTCAGGCAGCTGATTTTTTCGGGTACCCAGTTTTAGATAATCCTGCGTAAGCTCTTTTTTGCGTTTTTCATCAGCTTTTTGAGCTTCGGTGTCTATTTTTTCATACAAACCCTGCTCTGCAGAATTTGTTCTTGTATAAACATCCATTTCTTTTTTACGCTGGAAGGTTTCAACTTTTCTTTTGTAGAGATTTTTTGGCAGGGATAGGGCTGCATAAGCTCCTCCGATGGCGAGGGAAAATATTGCCAATAGTTTTAAATCTTTGACACTATCAAAAAAAC
>Ga0209340_1002579_pt1 | contig 10323 bp, 7 predicted proteins | sample EPASupsiteSAE323_FD_187266 | JGI IMG/M metagenome (GOLD analysis project Ga0209340, IMG submission 187266) | Bioremediated contaminated groundwater from EPA Superfund site, New Mexico - Sample SAE3-23 (SPAdes) (version 2) | ecosystem: Environmental > Aquatic > Deep subsurface > Groundwater >...
CAGGGATTGTGAACTCATTATTTGCTATCGAATTGATGACCTTTCTTGAAAAAGCTTTCAATATCAAAGTAACAATGGATGACCTTGATATGTCTAATTTTAAATCGGTTAACTCAACCAGCGAATTTGTCATGCGGAAGCAAGGAGAACCACGTGCTTAAACATCGTCTATTAACAGAAGAGCAGAAAGCGTCTTATCAACGGTTTCGCGATTATGTTAAAATAAACGTGGAACCGTTTGCAACCCAGTGGGATAAACAACAGGGCGTACCCCGCGAAGCCATCGAAAAATGTGGAAAAGAAGGATTTGTTGGAGGTATTTTTCCCAAGCAGTATGGGGGTGGTGGATGGGATACCGTAACATTCGGACTACTTAATGAAGCTATGGGAGCTTCAAGCGTCTCACTGTGTGCATTATTTACCGTTCAAACCATGGTCGGAATGACTCTCGCCAAATGGGGAACCGAAGAACAAAAAGAAAAATGGCTTACCCCTATGTCTAACAGTTCTATTATCGCTGCATTTGCCATGACTGAACCCAAAGTCGGAAGTGATATCCAGGCTATCGAAACAACTTTCACTCCAAAAGGAGAAATATATTTACTGAACGGGACCAAAAGATGGATTACAATGTCAGGAATTGCTGATATTTTCCTTGTTTTTGGAAAGCATGAAGATAAATCAATGGCTTGCATTATTAAATCAAATACCCCAGGAGTTAAAATTACTCCATTGAAAGATATGTTGGGATTCAAGGGCGCCCACCTTTCCCAGCTTGAATTTGATAACTGCGAAATTCCTGCTTCCGATCTTGTTGGAAAACCCGGCCTTGTAATTAATTATGTTGCTCCGTATGGACTTCATTTCGGACGTGTTAGTACTTCATGGAATTCTATTGGACTCTTGAGAGCTTGCGTTGAAACCAGTTCGACATTTGCTTCTGATCGTCGTGCATTTGGTTGTTCTGTAATCGAACATGGTGCAGTGCGGCAGTTGATAACCGATATGGGAGTAGACCTCGAAGCGGCCCGTTTAATGTGTATTAATGCTGCAATTGCAGAGGATACTCATTCCCCGGATGCAATGGAAAAGACACTCATGGCAAAATACTTTGCTTCCAAAGCAGTGGTTAAAGCTGCTTCGGATACTGTACAGGTTATGGGAGCCGCAGGTTGCTATGAAGATAACCTCGCCGCCGGTTACTATCGTAATGCTAAAATCATGGAAATCATAGAAGGAACCACTCAAGTCTTACAAAAGGTCCTTGCGAAAAGTATTTCTCAGAAAAATAGGAAACGATAGGATTTGCATAAATCGAAAAAAATGATGCTTTAAGGGGGATTGACTATGCCTCAAAAAACATTTGACCCTTTATGCGAAATTTCGCATTTCAATGATACTGAGATGGATTTTCCCTGGGAAAAAACCATCTATCAATTGTTTGAAGAACAGGTTGAACGTACACCGGAAAATACCGCTGCCATTTTCATGGGACGCACTCTCGATTATCGCAGGTTAAATGAAAAAGCCAACAGCCTGGCACGGTTTTTACGAAATAAAAATGTCGGACCGGATTCCCTCGTCGGTATCCTGATGGAAAGATCACTAGAAATGATTATCGGGATATTCGGTATTCTTAAAGCCGGTGGGGCATATCTTCCCATTTCTCCTTCCAATCCCGGGAAACGTATCGATCATATATTACTCGAAAGCGGAACCCGCATCCTCCTGACTCAAGGAAAACTAATCTCTAAATTCGATAACGTCGATACACAGGCAGAAATAGTCAATATAGATATTGACGGAAACCCAAGAGAAAAAGAAATCTATGGATTACCTACCGGGAACCTTCCCTTTATAAATTCCCCGTTTGATCTTGCTTATGTTATTTATACTTCCGGTTCGACCGGGAAACCAAAAGGAGTTGGAATTGAACACTACTCCTTAATAAACCGTTTGAATTGGATGCAGCGAAAATATCCCATAAATTCAAACGATACAATTTTACAAAAAACACCTTATTTCTTTGATGTTTCAGTCTGGGAAATGTTCTGGTGGTCCATGGTAGGTGCCCGCGTTTGCTTTATGGTTCCAGGAGGAGAAAAATTCCCTCAATTCATCATCGAAACCTGCCAGAAAAACTCTGTAACCGTTATGCATTTTGTTCCTTCTATGATGAGTGTTTTTCTCGATTACCTCCGGAACTCTGCGAATGATATTTCTCGAATGGCTTCATTAAAACAAGTTTTTGCCAGCGGAGAGAAATTAACTTCCACACATGTTCAATCCTTTCATGATATATTGTATCAACCCAATGGAACCCGTCTCGCAAATTTATATGGACCCACTGAAGCTACAGTCGATGTTACGTATTTCGATTGTCTCCCCGCAGAAAACCCTGCTGATGGATTTGAGAAAATTCCTATCGGGAAACCTATAGATAATACGCAGCTTTATATTTTGGATGAGGATTTCCAGGTTAAAGGAATAGGGGAAACCGGTGAATTGTTCATCGGAGGAGTCGGAGTTGCGCGCGGATATATTAATCGTCCCGAATTAACCCAAGAAAAATTCGTGTCAGTGTCTGTGGTCAGTGTCAGTGAAATGCCTCCGGCATCCAACCTTTTTGAAAAGGATACTGCGTACCCACGGTTGGACCAAAAACTTTTGGTTAGGGGAAATGAAGATAATTACGTAATACCAAATGAATCGCGCCAGCTACTCACACACACACTCTCTCTCACACTTAGCCCGGCCACTCTTTACAGGACGGGCGACCTTGCCCGTTGGTTTCCCGATGGGAATGTCGAATTCCTCGGACGTGGCGATTTCCAGGTTAAGATACATGGGCTGCGCATTGAATTGGAAGAAATCGAAGCCGTTATTTCCAGGCATCCTGCTGTTCTTGATAATGTAGTAGTAGTGAAACAATATTCCAAGAATATTACAATGATTGTCGGGTATGTCGTATTTAAAGCGGGACAGGCTTTAACTATCCAGGATTTAAAAGCTTACCTGAAAGATTTACTCCCTGAGTATATGGTCCCCAATCTCTTTATTTTTCTCGATCAATTCCCTTTAACTCCTACCGGGAAAGTAGACCGGAATAGTTTACCTGAGCCCACTTTTGGGACGTAGTAAATCGTTTCACAAGTATTGTTCATTGAGTCGGTGGAGGGCAAGGTATGACTGCCTCTTACTCGAATTGGTTTTTTCTCCATCCCGGCATCGCTAAAAAAAAGAAAAAATTATTAAAATTTTTTTAAAAATCACAAAATCTTCGTCTAATAGTTTATAATAAATTTCTATTAAACGAGGAATAATATGAATGCTCAGGCCGGACACATTTTAAAGCAATACCAGGATTATATTAAGAATAATATAAAGAACCGGATTGCAACCTACGATCCCCTCGATTTAAATACAACCTATAAAGACTTCATCATCCGTTTACACGAAGATGATTTCAAAATCATTGCCGAAGTCCCAGACGATTGGGATATGGAAGTGTTTTTTGACCGGTTAATCAAGGATTTCATGATTGAGTCCGCCTATTTTGTCCTTGAGAAGAAATATATCCTTTACCGGTTCATGAAAGAATTAAAGTTCTCAAATCCAAACGATCTCAAACTAATAGAAATAGTCGATTATGTCAACCGGGAGATTGAAAAGGATGGATTCAGCAAATTAAAAAAATTTAAAGAGGAATGTAAATTTAAAACATTCCTTGGTATTGTAGTAACAACACAATTAAACAATTTTTGGCGTGATAGATACCGTACCGAGAAAAACATTGATAAATATAAACCCGAATTACTTGAAATGTTTGACGGTTCAGAACAAAGCGTTTTGGAAAACCTTGTCGAGGAAGATCAGGAAAATATTAAACAAATGGCGGAGGAATTTCTTCCATCTATTCTTGAGAACCTGGAAGATTATGAAAAACTTGCTATCCGGATGAAATATAAGGAAGACATGAACGTCACTCTAATAGCCAAAACACTCCGGAATTCCCGTTATAAAACCGCTCAGTTCATAAAAAACATCGAACATAAAATAAAGATCGAAATTTTTTCGAAAATAAAGAAAAGGAGGCTACAATGAAACACCTGGAAGATGAAGATTTTGGTAGATTAATTGATGGGAATATCAACAGGGAAGAAAGAGAAATCTTTTTGAAGCATTTATCCGAATGTGGTGAGTGTCTGTCTGTGTATTCCCAAACACTGAAATTCATCGAGGATGAAAAGAAGAGCAGGTCCTTATTTAAAATCCCTTCGTTTGAAATAACAGTTCTTTCCCGATTTTGGGAGGATGTACGCCGGTTTTTCACAGTGAAAAAATACCGCCTCGCGTATGCTTGTGCTATTCTCGTTCTTATAATTGCTATCCCGTTCATCCTGGATTATTTCTCTAATGCCCGGGTAGAGCAAGCTCAGGTTCAATATATTGAAGAGAGTTTGTCGGGGATAGATATTTCTAATATTCCCGCTTTTAATGGTTCAACTGATCCCGTATATGCCGCTGTACGTGCAGGAATATTTTTTGAGGACTTCTCAGGGACTATTAAAGCTGGAAATAATATCGAACTCAGAGAAAAAATTGGAACTATTCTAACCCGGCAACTCAAAATTATGATTGGAGAGAATCATCCCTTACCTCCCGAATTACAGAATATCGATAAAAGCAATGTCGTAACTCTCTCGAAATCGATTTATGCCCTATTAAGTCATTATGGAAGGAGTGATCTTTTCGAGTTCGGACGCTTTATTGAGCAGGGTATTTTTCTTTCATTGGAGAATAAACCCGTTAAGCAATCCGATGTAGAGAAATTCAAAGTACTTGTTTCAGATATATCCAACAAATCTTTACCTCCCGGTGTTCTCAACGATCTCAATAAACTCAAATCCAATATTACTGTTGAGCAGAGTAAGGAAATCCTGGAAGATTTGAAAGAAATCTTTCTCTCTATAGAATAAAGGAGTAAGGCGATGATATCTTTTACATTTATGAAAATAGAAAACCAGCAATCATTATCTTTTCTGATCAAAAGTTTTTTTGGAGCTGGGGTACGCAGCACCCTTTACGAAAAGCGACCCGCCGGAGGCATTTTTTTTGTGTTCTTACTGCTCGTTGGATTCATATCCGGGTATGGTCAGAACCGTGAATATTCGCAGTGGTGGATTGAGAACTACAATGATTATTCTCAATTGGAGCAGGGAAAGAAAGATTTTCGTGTCAAAAGGGCGAGTGAGGTTTTTGAGAGGTTATTGAATGTAGCGGATAAAGCGGAAGGACGAATGCCTAATCTGATAATTATCAATCAGTCAGGTGAGCCTTGTGCCAGGACTCTCCCTGATGGTGGGATTATTCTTAATCCCGGCATTCTCAGTATTTGTTATGAGGGTGTATCGCGAGAAGTGGGAGATTCAAGAATAGCAATTCTCATTGGCCATGAAATTGCTCACCTGACCAATAAAGATAATATATACAATGAGGCTTTACGAGACATGCAGAATTTCAGTGATCCCAAAACCAGGGGCCAATTAAAACCCGATTTCAAACTTCCTGACAATCGAACCAGGGAGTTCCTCGCGGATAAAAAAGGAACTATCTATGCTTTAATGGCAGATTTCAAGGTAAAGACGCTCTTCAATGAGAACAGTAGCTTTTTTCAATACTGGGCCAAACAAACTGGAATAGGGTATTCCAATGATAATGCCACAAAGCATCCTTCGTTTGAAAAGCGCGTACAATTTGTCCGGTCTCAATTGAATGCCGTTATCAAACAACTTGAATTATTTAATGCAGGAATGCTTCTTTTCCAGGTAGGGAGCTATCATGATTCTATTGCTGCATTTATTGAATTCTCAAAGGTTTATCCTTCGCGTGAGGTTTTTAATAATATCGGGGTATGTTATCTCAATCTTGCACTTGATCGTATTCATTTGTATTACAAAGATGACTATTATCGATTCCGGTTTTCCATTCCCATCGATTATTCCACCACCGCTCAACCCTTGAATCCTCGAGGGGCGGGAAATTACTTGAACGATAAAGATATTCTCCGGTATATCGAGAATGCTATTTATTATTTTAATTTAGCAGCATCTCGCGATCCTTACAATAGGGCATGCAGGTTGAATCTTGCTGCTGCTTCAATCTTAAAAAAAGAATATGCACAGGCTATGGCAGAGTGCGATAAGCTTTTAAAGAAAAATCCTAAAGATTTTGATGCAATGAACAATAAAGCTATTGCGTTTTATTATTATGGGCAAAATGAGGGAATGGAAACAACCCAGAAAGCCATCCAGCTCCTCGAAACATCTAATGGGTTAAAACCATCAAACCCGGTTATCCTCTACAATCTTGCTTCGATGAAAGAGAAAAGAAACCGTATGGCAGGGGCAGGGCTTAATTGGGAGATGTATTTGAATTTACCCGATATTCCGCGGGATAATTTTTATTCATATATTTACAGGAAAATCCATAGAACAGAACCCCCCAAAAACACTGAACTCTCAACCTCTGTGCTATTTCCACAGATACCGTCAGGGGTTAAGCTTGGGGAGGATTTTACATTTATTGAAAAAAAGTTTGGGAAGAAGTCTATCGATTCATATAAAATAGGCAAGCAGGATAAGAATAGTAATTCCAGTTGGGCCATTGACCTCCAGGTTATTGTAAAGGAAGGGATCCGGGTTGTCGCTCTCGATAATACCGTTGAAATCATAGAGAAAGAGTTCAGTAATGGAGAGGAGATCACTAAAATTTTTGAGAAGTATGGAGCGCCTGTAAAAGTAGTTCCTCATACGCGGGGGAATTTTTATATATATAAGAGCAAAGGGTTTTCGGTTAAAGAGAAGGATAGGAAGGTTGTTTCTTATATATGGTTTTCGAAGGGATTTTAAAAAGAACTAGTTTTGGGTTCAACTGCGTGTTTCGTGTTTGTGTCTCGTGTTTGTAACGGTGGTGCAGAGCGCCTGAACCGCTGCGCGGTGTGTCAGAAGTCTGTGTCTGTGTCTGAAACCGCTACGCGGTGTATGAGTGGTCAGTGTGAGTGTGAGTTGCTGGCGCGAGAATTTGGATATTACCTTCTCTTTTTGATCTGGGAAAATATTTAAGGGATGGATTTCTGTAATACCTGCCAAATGGCACTTTGCGCCTTTTATTTCGTACAAAACACTAACATCCGCTTACCTTCTGCTCTTTCTCCTCTTAACTTCAATCCTTTCTCTATGGTTCCTAAGCTCTTTAGGGTTCATGTAACTCTTATAAAAAACTCTGTGGCCTCTGTGACCTCTGTGGCAAAAAAATTTGGTTGCGGCTTTGTGGCAAAAAATTTAGTTGTGGCCTGGGTCGTGATAATCACTCTTTATAAAAAAAACAAATCCTGGTAAAAAATTTTAAAAAATCAAAAAATCACCGTCTATAATTGTGTAAGTGGAAACAAAAACAAATACAAAGGAGACTTAAAATGAAGAAACAAACTAAAAAGACATTGGTTTTGAACAAAGTCACAATCCAGGATTTACAGAATGGGTTGAACAGGGAAGAGCAGAACGCTTTAAGAGGAGGATCGGTTACACCGCCTCACAGTATCACTGATATTAAAGTGTATTGCTGATGACCTTTAATTAGAAGAGTACAGGCCAGGTTCGAGTTTTGGTGGTTTGTTCGACACAATCTTGAACCTGGCTTTTTTTATCTTGAAAAAATTTTACAAATCGGTTATCATTTCATGTATATGTTATTTAATAAAAAGAGAATATGCCATGCCAATGAGGAACCGTGTAGATTTCCTATATTTCCTGCGATTTACCACTATTGCCCTATTATTTTTTTTCGTTATTAGCTTGGAGGGTGAGGCTTCTCAAGCAGAGCCACCTTATCTCATCCAAACCTGGAATAAAGAGAAAGGACTCACGTATGATACCGCATCTTCTATCGTTCAAACCCCGGATGGATATTTATGGTTTGCTGTAGAGAACGGCCTTATCAGGTTCGATGGGGTTAAATTCTCTAACATTCCTTTCTTTCAATCTGATAAAAGCAAGCCTCTTATTACCAAATCTCCCGAAGTATTATTTTTTGATCAATTATCTGGTATATTATGGATCGGGACAAACGATACCTTAACCTCTTATAATTATAAGTCGGGAGTATTTGAAACCTTTACCAAAAAGCAGGGATTACCCGATAAACCGGTTCGTACTATTGTTTCGGATAGAAATGGTAATATTTGGATTAGTTTCAGAGGGAATGGGGATTTGGTCAGGTTATCGAATCGAGTATTCACTGTTTTTAATGAAACTCAAGGTCTTACATTCAAAAAAATAAATACCATTCTTGAAGATAGTAAAGGAAATTTACTTTTGGGTGCAATGGATCGAGGCGTTTATATTTATAAGAATGGAAGGTTCTCTTCTTATCTTGGTAAATATTTTAAAAATGTTGATGTCATTTCTATGTTCGAAGATGTGAAGGGAAATCTTTGGATTGCTTCGGAAAACGGTCTTCTAAGGGTGAATGAAGCCAATGAACTTACTTTTATGACTACTACAAATGGATTGACAGGGAATAAGATTCGTGCATTAATGGAAGATCATGAAAAAAATATCTGGATTGGAACCGATAAAGGGATTGATCGAATTACATTATCGGGGCACTTTGATCGCCCCTTAATTCAATCGGTTTATTCTCCCCGTACAGGTGTGATTTCTCTACAAACCTTCCCAGACGGTTCTTTTAAACGTCTTGCAATAGATACGTTTAATCCCAGTGTGATTACTTTCTTTGAAGACAGGGAGGAAAATCTATGGGTAGGAACACTCAAGGATGGTATTCTACAAATCAAAGACAGTAAGTTCATTTTGTATTCTTTACCTGAAACGTTAAGGGAGGAGATTGTCCTTTCATTCTTTCAAGCTCCTGACAGCAGTACTATGATTGGAACCATGAGTGGGCATCTGATTCATGTTTTTCCCGATGGCGCTGTTGAGATTGTAGAATCATCTACTTTTAAAGAAGCCGGGATTACATCCATTGCCTCGGATTCAAAAGGGAGTGTTTGGTTGGGAACAATTGGGAAAGGAGTTTTTCATAACGTTAATGGAAAGTATTTCCGATATACAACCGAGGAAGGCTTAGCAGACAATACCCTCACATCTATCTATGTCGATTCGACTGATACTGTGTGGTGTTGTACCCAGGATGGGCTTAGTGCAGGTTTACCTCAACCATCCGCTAAAACACTATTTCATTCTTTCCCTTATTTTAAGGGAAAGATCGTAAATAATGTGATCGTCGATCAAAACAGCCGAGTATGGGTTGCCACGCAAAAAGGTCTTTATATTTTTAAATACCCCATACTTTCCGATAAGGATCCGGTCAAACGTTTTGCCGAGGGGATTTCATTCCTGGCCGCCGGAGGCATTCTTTTAAAAGATATCAATGTCACGAGTGTGTATGAAGATTCGTTGAACAAGGGTATTTATTGGGTAACCACCGATGGTGGAGGATTAAACAGAGTAGAGTTTAAGAATCAAAAACCTCATATTTTTTCCTATCCTTTATCCAGTGGAATGGTTACACAAAAGCTTTACCAATTTGTCGAGGATGGAAATCGAAATTTTTGGTTTATGAGTGATGTTGGTGTATTACGTATTAATAAAGAATCGTTGAATCGATTTGCGTTCGGGAAAGTCGATAGGATCGATTGTATTGTATATGATGAAACCGATGGCCTTGCTCATAATGAATTTAACAACCAGGTTTCACCCAATGCGTTGATTAAAATGAATTCAGGGGAAATCTGGTTTAATACCAAAAATGGGATATCCATAGTGAACCCAAGCAATGTAAAGGTGAATAAAATACCGCCAAATGTGATAATCGAGAAGATTGTTGCCGATGGCAAGATTGTTACTATCGACAGTTCAAAAAACACGTATTCTTTTGATAAAATAGGGGAGATCGGTATTTATTTTACAGCCCCCATGTTTTCATCACCTCGAAAAGTAAGATTTCAATATAAAATGGAAGGAATCGATTCCAATTGGAAAGATCATTTACCCGGAAATCCCAGGGTAGTGTTTTATAAAAACCTTAAACCCGGTTCGTACGTGTTTTTTGTGAAGGCGTGTAATGAGGATGGCGTATGGAGTACCGAAGAAAAATCGATCCGGATTATTTACACTACTGTGTTTTATAAATCTTTTTTATTTATCTTTTTTGTTTGTCTTTTCGGAGCAGGAGTTATTGGGTTTATTGCCTGGAAGGTTATAATGATGCATAAACGAATAATAGAAAAAGATAAAATAG
>Ga0209340_1002580_pt1 | contig 10316 bp, 10 predicted proteins | sample EPASupsiteSAE323_FD_187266 | JGI IMG/M metagenome (GOLD analysis project Ga0209340, IMG submission 187266) | Bioremediated contaminated groundwater from EPA Superfund site, New Mexico - Sample SAE3-23 (SPAdes) (version 2) | ecosystem: Environmental > Aquatic > Deep subsurface > Groundwater >...
AAGCCTCAAAGTGACCAAAACCCGGCCCAGAAACCCCGGCCCCGCGTTGGTTAAAAGTGCTTCGGCTCCGGGATCTCGCTTTACTCGACACCCTTCGCGCGAGGCACTTTTTCGGAAAAGCTCTCTCGCCTTTTTTTGAAAATCGGCTCGAAAACGAGCTTTCCCGCCATCGCCGCACAGACCGCTTCCCGTTGCTACGGCTACCCGCCTCCGCAAATGGTAACGCGGACTTGGGGGCCGGGGTTTCTCGCGTTACTCCGTAACGCCGCCCGCCTCAAACCACGGCGCAACCCTCCCCGTCCGCCCCCTAAAGGGGCTCCCCACAAAGAATTTTTTTGATTGAAAAATTTTCGTTTTTGCGCGAAGATTCCGGTATGCCATCAACACAATGGGTTTAATCTTCAAATTGAATTGAGAGGCTCTGAATCGCCCTTTCTCAGTGTCCGGAAAAGAATTTATGGCCAGCTAATTTAGGCTATATTTTTGATGTATTATATTAACAGTGCAACTTTAAAAAATGGATTTTTCAATGGGAGGTTCGTTTGAATATTTCCGACAAATTAGAGGGTTTGGCCGAGGTCTTCTCAAATGAATTTTTACTAAATCCTTATCTTGCCTATACAGAGCATGGTTTGCATGCACTTTTTTTTAATTTCTTATTAACGAAGTTAGGGCAAGAAAAAATAACCCTTTTTTCAGAGTGGAAAGAGCAACGGGTTTGTTTAATTCAAAAGGAATACCCTACGGCGGCGAATTTTGAGAGATCGAGGCGGCAAAATTGGGATATTTCAATTTTAGAATGTCCATTAAAAAGTTTAAAGGAAAATGAACCAAATTCGTTTGACTTTTTTTCCTTAGAAGCAGTTTTTGAATTTGGATTAAACGCGTCTTTTAAACACCTTGAAAGCGACATCGAGCGCCTTGCTCATAAAGATGCAAACTTAAAAAATGCGTATATCATGCACTTTTATCGTCTTTCAGAAGCAGGTGCAAGGTTTTCCTCTCGTGATTGTTCTACAAATTCAAAATCGATTCTGTTTCCAGATCAAATTGAACAACAAATCAAAGGGAAAAAAGTAACGGTATTTTATGCTTTGGTAGACTTGACCCAAAAACATACTTCCATATTCAAGAAAATTTCTGGTCAGTAGTATTTCTCATTATTTTGTCTAAAGAATAGAGCTTATTAAAAAGATGATCGAAACAATTATTTTAGAAAAAATTAACTGCCAAGATGAAGAGGATATTTTGAAAGCGTTGATTGCTATTGAAAATATTGAGCGGATTTCTTTTGAGGAAGCGGAAAGCCTTGCATTGTTGATCATCCCACATCTTAAAGCACAGGACCCACGGTTAAAAAATAAGGCTACCGCAGGGTTTTCAAGACTTAAGAATCTCTTTCCTCAATTGGATATCCCACCAGAACGATTTGATAGCTCTTTTGGTCTTGAAAAGATTATCAAGGAGTTTGCTGTTGACCACAAAAACAAAGAAACTATCGGCATCAAGGCAAACTGGTACTGGTTGTTTATTTTTATTTTTTTAATAGGGTTGGGTGTTTGGGGTTATAAAAAAAAGCAAGTACAAGAACCTTTTGCTGAAAGCAAAAAGGAAAACAGCCAACCAACAGAAAAATCTGAACTATCGAAACCTTCTGAAAAAGCAAAAGAAAACAAGGGCGTTGTGGCAGCAAATGACGGGCCCCAACTTGGCACCCTCTTAATCCGGTCTTTCCCCGAGAATTGTGAAGTTTTTGTTGATGGGATGTTTGTTGACACAACCCCACTAAAATTAAAAAATATCCCAGGAAAGCGAATCAATCTAACTTTAAAAAAATCCGGGTTTTGGGATCTTGAAAAGGACCTTGAAGTCGGTTCGGAAAATATTGTTTGGTATGAACATTTACGACCGGTAAAAGATGGGACTATTACAAAAATGACGCCGACCAGTGTTGAAGAAAGACCCCAACCAGTGATAATTCCGATGAAATCGGCCAGCCCAACAGAAGATGTAAAAGGGGTTGTTTGGGGAAAAAGGATAAACGTCCGAGAAGGGCCCAATATCAAATTGCCGGTAAAAAAACAGTTGAACGATGGCATAACTATTAACATTAAGAATATTTTTAACAACGGTTGGATTCTGTTCTTGGATGAGTCTGGTAAGGAATATTATGTTTGGGGTTCTTTTGTTATAACTTCAAAATCATTGTTCTCAAATGCCTTATGTAAGGAAAAAGCAAATATTTTTCTTAAGCCAGAGGAACGATCAAAAGTTTTAAAAACTATTGAAGCTGGGGAAAGGGTCCTTTTGACAAAAGATTTTGTAAATAAGAATTGGGGAAAAGTTGTTTTCCCGGATACAACAACCGGCTTTATTTCATTAACCAAGGTTGAATTAAGAAGATGATGAAAACAACTTTCTATTCTAGAAAAAAGCATGACTCTTTTATAAAAGAGGCTCTTGTCCTTGTTGTATTTGTTTTAAATTTAACTGGAATCATTTGGGGTGCGGAACCAAACCCAAAAGAGTATTTCTTTGACAAACTACCCTCTGCAACAGGGCCTTTGAGCATCAGTGTGAAAACCAGTCTTGCTGAAGCTGCAAAGAGTGGGAATCCTCTTGCGCAATGTGAATTAGCCTGTGCTTACTCCTTTTTTGGTGAAGACGACCTGCCTTATGAGGCAGAATTTTGGTTTAAAAAAGCGGGAGAAAAGGCACCTGTTCTTATTGAAGAAGCAAAAAAGGGGAATCGGAATATTCAACTAGGCTTGTTTTATATCTTTCAACACGGATTTGGGGTGGGGAGTGATCAAACAGAAGCCTGGATGTGGCTTGAAGAAGCCGCGAAAAATGGCCAAACAGATGCGCAACTACTTTTAGGAAACTTCTTGGCTGATGAGCTTGCAGATGCAGAACATAAAAACCCTGAAAAAGGCTGTTTTTGGTTGGATCTTGCCGCAAAAAATGGGCATGCGCATGCGATGTTTTGCTTAGCTATTCATTACATTGATGGCACAGGGGGTGGGAAGAATCTTGAAAAAGCCCAAAACCTGCTCCAAATTTCCGCAAAATTGGGGCATAAAGTAGCAGCAGAAATGCTAATAAATGAAAAATTATTCGCCGGAAAAGAATCGAAAACTACAAGCAAAATACCTATTATTCAGGCCACAAAGTCTCAGGGGACTAGCAATGATTCCTTTGAATCTAGTAAAGCAACAAGAGCCGGTGAGCTTATGGATATTATCACTAAAAGGGAAAACGATTGGTTTTCTTCTGCAAAAGCTTTAATTGAAAAAAATCCTGGGGTTTCTTTTATAAAAAAGGAAGATGGGGATACCCCATTACACTCGCTGTGTGTAGTCTTTAAAAAAGATTCTTTTGATAGCACCGGAGATTTTATTTATGATGAAAACTTTGATCGTGCTGGTGCGGAACTAATACCCATTTTAATAAAGCATGGTGCTAATATCGACGCCCAAAATAATGATGGGGAGACTCCATTACACTGCGCGGGATTATGCCATGCTCCTATAATAGGAAAGGCTTTAATTGACCACGGGGCCAATCTTAAATTAGTAGATAAAGATGGAATCACCCCCTTATTAAGGGCAATGATAAGTGGCAGTCCGGAAATTGCAAAAATGATTGTGCTACAGGATCACTCTTGTATTTATGATAAAAACCAAACGGCGTTTCCGACACCTCTGAAAATCGATTTACTTTATTCCCATATACAGGATCTCTCTTTTATTAAAAACCAGCCGATGCCTCAGTCCCCTCTGGAAATGGCATTACTTTATGCCCATATGCCTGAAATAATTTCCCACGTCGACACGAAATACAGGGAATACCGCGAATTGATAAATTTAATTTATCAAATAGAGGCGGAAAAGCAAAAAAAAGAAACTGCCATTCAAGGTGAAAAATCAAGGGTTGATTTATCAAAATTAATCAAAAGCGACCCGGTTTACTTCGCCCAGGAAGAAAAGGTATCATCTTTTGAACAAATCACAAAAAGCATAGAAAACAATCCTGAATATGCGGATGGTTATTTTCTTTTAGGTAGTTGGTATATGTTTTTTGGGGAGCCTGGCGAGGCAGCCCAAGAAAAAGCCCTTCCTTTGTATCTCAAAGCGGTTGATTTAAATCCTTATGATCTGAAAACATTAAGGGAACTATATCTCCTTTTAGGACTGAAAATGCTGAGGCTTGCTAATAGTAATAGCAAGTTCGGAAATTCCATCAAGGTTTTGGAAGAGGCAATATTCTGTTTGTCACAACAGGTCGCACTCGATAACGATGATTTGTCCAGCTTATACCTATTAGGAGTATTTCGTGCTGCGCGAGGTGACAAAAGCAGCATGAGAGCAGCGATGATTTATTACAAATATCTGAAAGAGCGCAACTATTGGGAAGCAGATAAACTATTCGAAAAAATTTCAATGAATTAACCCGCAGACCAACAGTGTTTCAAGAGCGAAGGAAAACCCAGGAAGGCCTAAACCCAACATTTCTGTCAATACTCGACCGCGCCTTCAAAGGCGAGCTTTAATTTTTTTATCTTCTATTTTCTGCCCAGGTCTCTTTTTTGCCTTTTCTTCTTTTCCTTCAAAATTTAAAAAAGAGATTGTTGGCAAAAGAATTTCAACATTGTCATTTCGATAAGGGCCTCTTCCGGAAATTAACCCTAAGAGTTCTCTCGCGGCAGAATATAAAACCGAAGGTCCATTAACAACGGCCATGCGTTCTGCTTTTTCCGCGCCGGATTCTTCGTAGTATTTTTTTTGAATTTCGAAGAAGCCTACCAGAACAACTTTAAACTCATAAGGCACATTTGAATCTTTTTCTAATTCTTGAATTATGGTTAGGCGAATTCTTTTTTTAAGGGGATCTTTTTCAACAGCCCCAGTCTGAAAGTAGACCTTGAACCCATTTTGTTTCCCTGATTTGTCGGCTTCAAAGTCTGGATTTGCTTTGTAGAAGAACTCTTCAATATATGATTTTCTAAGTTGAAGTGGTGATAGCAACATAATTAACCCCTTACCCTCCTACTGTCTAGGCAGCTTCTCCCGTTTCTTCTTCAGCGGTGTTCTTTAAATAAATCTCTGTTGACCCCGGCGAATGCTTATTTTCCCATTTTTTTTGAGGTTCCTTTTTGACTTTTTCGTTTAGCTTCAAATCCCATGTTGCACTCAACCGACATGCAATTTTGGCCATGGTTTCAAGAGTAAGGTTGACGTTTCCTTTCAAGATTCTGGAAATGTAGGTTCGATCAACGCCAAGTTTATTTCCCAGCTCTGTTTGATTTATATTCTGTTGTTCCATCAGATTGTAAATCTGTTCCGCAACTTCAATTTTCAACCCGTCAATGTAGTATTCATCAGTTTTTTCAACTTCGGCAAAAAGTTCACCAAAAAAATTTCCTTTAGCACTGCTAGCCATCTCGTTTCTTTCCTTCGGACTCATCGAAATACCTCCTCTTTCCATCAATGGCCTGCACTATCTCTCTCTTTTTTGTTTTTTGGCTTTTTTTCAAAAAGCCGTGAGTGCAGACAATGATCCGGTTTTCGTCAAAAAACCACATAACCCGGACCGCGTTGGCTTTAAATTCAAATATTCCTTTTGCATGCTCCCCTTCCAAATCCCTCGAAAGTTCTTTGTTTTTGGGTATTCCATGCTCTGCCGTTCTTTTCAGGAGCCAATGAATTTTGGCAAGATCTTTATGTCCTGTCGCTCGTAATTCTCGAAAAAAATCTTCCAAATCACATTGGCCAGATTTATCGACCCAGGCACATATTTCATACGCGGGCCCTTTCACAACCGTCCTGATTGGCATAACCTATCCTTCGCCGTAATAAACAACACATTTCCTGCTTTATGTGACTTAAGAGGCACGACTTGCTTGATAATCTGTCCTTTTTATGTTATTCTAAATCGTCGACATCTGTCAATTATTTCTTAAACTTTATTTTGGCCGCCGTTCCGGAAAGGGGTAAAAACAAAAACGGCCAGGGTTCTTGCCAACCCTGACCTCATTTTACAATGACAACACCCGTTGCGCGGACCCACGTTTGTGGGCTCCATCCCTTTATACCCGCTCTATAATTTAGAGCAAGGAAGGTTTTTTATGTTTTCAACGGTGGACCCCATTAATACCACGAAAATCGTTCTCGGTCAATCTGAAATTGACATTTTGTTTCGTCAACACCCGTCTACAAAAAGTGCTGGAGGCTTTCAGAATTTTTTGATTTCCCTCCAGAATCGCACCAACCGCAATACCGGCCAAATTCTTCTGGCATTACAAGATATTGTCAGAATCCAAAAATACGCTTTTGATTATGGGCAAGGCGGCTGGGAATGGCGCCTTAAAGCTATTTTTGGCCGGTCCCTTGGTCCCAACTTAGATGGTTCTATGGCATTCCAAATTCCCTTTGACGTTATGGCTGCCTAATCGGAGGAATGCAAAAATGTCTATTACGCACATTCCTGAAACAGTCAAAATTCGTCTTTGGGGTAAAGCTGCTGGTTGCTGCCAATATCGAGGTTGCCAGCAACCTCTTTATCTTGATTCGCTTACGAAAGCCGAGTTTAACACGGCCTATATTGCTCATATTATCGCTGATTCCCCTGGGGGCCCTCGTGGTGATCCCATCCTTTCAGAGCAATTGAAAGATAATATTTCAAACCTCATGCTGATGTGTGATGTCCACCACAGGCTCATTGACAAACAGGATGTATTTGGGCATCCAGTGAATTTCCTCAGGCAAATGAAAAAAGAGTATGAGGAAAAAATTGGAATTCTCTCATCAATAAAAGAAGAATTCCGAAGCCATGTTTTAACCTACGGCGCCAATATCGGGAACCATGCGGCAATGGTTTCTATTGAAAAAACTTATCCTGCAATTACTCCTCATTGGTACCCGGCAGAAAAGTTTCCTATTGAGCTTAGTCTTAAAAACAGCTGGTTCGTCGATAGTGAACCTCAATACTGGTTCATCGAACGAGAAAATCTTCGACGACAATTTTCAACAACATTAAAACCAAGACTCATAAGCGGGGAAATTAAGCATTTATCAGTTTTTGCTTTTGCTCCACAGCCATTATTAATCGAGCTAGGTCATTTACTTTCTGATATTCCGACCGCAAAAATTTATCAACTCCACCGAGAACCGCCTAATTGGGTTTGGCAAAAAAACGCGGATGATTTCCATTTTGAAATCATTGAACCAATGCAAACATTCCCTGTTGTAGCTTTAAATCTTTCTCTGAGTGCCAACATTGATGATTCAAGAATCCAATCAGTTCTGGGTCCAGATGTTTCAATTTGGACGGTAAAAACCCCGCAACCCAACAACGACTTCTTAAAGACCGAAAAACAACTCCAACTATTTCGGGAACAATTTCGCTTACTCCTGGATCGAATTAAACACAAACACGGCCAATCAACTGTTTTACATGTTTTTCCCGCAGTTCCTGTTGCAATTGCCGTAGAAATTGGCCGTGTCAGAATGCCCAAATCTGATCTTCCATTAAAAATCTACGACCAGAGTAATGCACAAGGTGGCTTTATCAAAGCATTTGAAATTTCTGTTTCAGGAGATCACCATGTTTAAAAACCAGAACGCACTTTTGGAAGATTTTGCAAAAGCCTTAGATGTTTCAGAACACCATTTCGACCTGGCTGTCGCCAGATATAAATCTTTGGGTGTTTGGCTGGGCCGTGAAGAATCTAAGGTTGTCAATTTTTCCCCAAATGTTTACTCCCAAGGTTCCTTTCGTCTTGGTACTGTGATCAAGCCGATTTCCGATGATGAAGACTACGACCTGGATATCGTTGTCGAAGTCGATCTCTCAAAACAACAAATCACCCAAAAAGACCTGAAGGAACTCATCGGGCAGGAAGTCGTCACCTACGCCGAAGCCCACCAAATGAACAACGTCCCGAAAGACAGGCAACGATGCTGGACTTTGGAATATGCAGAAGAGGCAAGGTTCCACATGGACGTCCTTCCGTCCATTCCGGACAGCGCAGGGTTCCGCCTTCTTCTTGAGTCAAACAGGTCCCAGTCAAACTATTGGAATTCTGCTATTGCGATAACCGATAATAAATGGTCGAACTACAGCCAGGTAAGCTTTGAATGGCCGCGCAGCAACCCGAATGGATATGCCGAATGGTTCAAGGCTCGCACGGAACTTCCCCGGCATATCGCTATGTTCTCGGAATCCCGTGGAATTTCAATAGATGAGGTTCCAGAGTTTCGTGTTAAGACGCCATTACAAAGAGCCGTCCAGCTCTTGAAGCACCATCGAGACATTTTGTTTCTGAAAAATCCAGCTATAAAGCCGATATCAATGGTCATAACAACGCTGGCTGCCCTTGCATACAAAGGCGAACCGGATATCATTACAACGCTCCGAAATGTAACGACAAGAATGGAACAGCATATAACCTACACGGGAAACCGATTGTCCATAAAAAATCCCGTAGATCCTCTCGAAGATTTCGCGGATCGGTGGTCGGAAGACGACGCAAAATACTTCTTTTTCTGGCTCCAAAAAGCAAAAGGTCTTTTTGGCGGATTCGCGGAATTTTCCGAGGGCCAAGCTCTTAATGAAATCCTCAAGGAATCCTTCGGTGAGGGCCTGACAAAGAGAGTAATGGGGCAATCTTCCATTGTCTCGTGCCACCAAAAAACAAATTTTCCTCCGAAAGTCATTATTCAAAGCCCTCCCAGACAATGGCGCCGGTAATCTTTTGATAACGATTCCGCCATATATAGCTATTCAAGCTGATGAGCTCAGGGCAGAATATTCTGCCCTGGAGCTTTTCGGTAAGCCCACCGGTCCCTGGAAAATAATCGGCCCTCTCACTTTCAATGCAACCTATAACAACAAAACTATTGCGAACACGATTCCCGTTATCATTAACATTCCATCAGATTTTCCGAAAACACTTCCAACCGTAAGAGCTCACCAGACGCAAGTTATTGAAAAATATCCTCACATAAATGTAGATGACAAAACATTCTGCATGGGTACTCCCATTCGGTTAAAAATGAGTTTTTCAGAAAATCCAACTTTGCTTTTTTTCGTCAAAAAAATTGTTGTTCCGTTTTTATATTCGGCTTTCCATTGGCGGGAAACAGGCCGAATGCCTTTCGCTGATAGCGATCATGGGCCCCTTGGCATCCTTCAGGAATACTGTCTGCTTTTCAATGTTTATGATCCAGAAATCGTCTTGGATTTTCTAGAAATCTTGATAAAAAGTGAAATCTACTTCGACCGCCTCTGCCCCTGCGGATCGAGAAAACCATTCCAATCCTGTCACTCGGCGCTGATCCAAGAAATTTCCCGCCATCAAAATTCAAAGGCATTCTTTATCGAGTTCCACTCTATACTTAGTTGGCGCAAGGCGCTTGCAAAACAAGCGACGAAGAAAACCTCTTGAAAACCTATTTTCCTATTCTTCCTTCATGGTAGGAATTCACCGTCGGGGCAATCTTTGCCAAGGACGCTGGCGAATGATAACGATGAACTTTGAAGAAAATCTTTCCAATCTTCTCGGGAAGCGCGTATCCGAACAAAACTTCACACAATGCTTCGACCGCTATCATTGTATTTGAATACGTTCCGCCGGTGTGCGACCACCCGCCAAGCCGCATATACAGCCCCAGGTCAATACTTTTGAAATTGGCGTTATCTAGATCTTCAATGAGTTTTTTCTGAAGCGGCATAAATCGCCGATCGTGAATTCCACCGACAGCTTCTTTAATTTGCTCTTTCTTTGCCTTCGGTTTCAGTCGTAATCTTAAACCTTCCATGTCCCTTTTCCATCCTCTTTTAACGATGTTTTTGGTTTTCCCGATTGGGTCCAACACCGCAACTTTTCCGGTGAAGTTGTGGTTGCGTTCCCAGACGCCCATAAACTTCTCTTGATAGGTCCAAACGATGTTGTAAGCAACATCAACGTCTTTTCGGGTCACGCCTTTGTATTCCTCGATGTGGGGCGCCTCCATCTCAGGAACGCCGATCCGAATGATGATGACCCCTTTGCCTTTGGTGATCCGCACATGAGGCGGTTCCGGATAACTCGCTTCAATAAAAAACGTGAAACCGCTTTCCTGATGAACGATCGCCATCTTGGGTTCCCCTCCTTCGGTAACTCTCTCGCGCGAATTTCCGCGCCACTCATTCTATCACCCTCAATCAACCCCGAAAAGCCGCTTTTATCCTGCTCAAAACCTATCGTTTTTCAAAATTTTGCGTAGTAGACTTGAGCAGTGGTTGAACAGTAAAACCATACTTTCGGACATCAA
>Ga0209340_1002581_pt1 | contig 10312 bp, 10 predicted proteins | sample EPASupsiteSAE323_FD_187266 | JGI IMG/M metagenome (GOLD analysis project Ga0209340, IMG submission 187266) | Bioremediated contaminated groundwater from EPA Superfund site, New Mexico - Sample SAE3-23 (SPAdes) (version 2) | ecosystem: Environmental > Aquatic > Deep subsurface > Groundwater >...
TCACTCGGTTTCGGGTTGTGTGTTAGCTACTTATTCGCCGGTTAAGACTCGGTTTCCCTATGCCTTCGGACCATAAGTCCTTAAGCTAGCAACTAACATCACACTCGTAGGCTCATTCTTCAATAGGAACGCTGTCACCCTGCACCGAAGTACTAGGGCTCCAACTCATTGTAAGCATATGGTTTCAGATACTATTTCATCGCCCTCACCGGGCTACTTTTCACCTTTCCCTCACGGTACTAGTTCACTATCGATCACTTCTGAATATTTAGCCTTATCGCATAGTCGCGACAGATTCCGACGGAATTTCACGTGTTCCGCCGTACTCAGGAAAGTAATCATATGTGTTATAACGTATTTTATCTACTGGGCTATCACCATCTTTGGCGCTCCTTTCCAGGAGTCTTCGACTATACATGATACAACAAATATCCGGGTTCACAGATTCCCGTAATTACTTCCTACAACACCTCTATGGCAACGGTCTGTCCTTTATGCGCCAGATCGAAATATACCCGAAAGCATATCCTTCACTGACACAACACACATAGAGGTTTAGGCTCTTCCCCTTTCGCTCGCCACTACTTAGGGAATCACAGCTTCATCCCGCTACTCTCGGTAAGCTCCTTGCGGAGGTTACGAAGAGTCGCGAAAACGAAGCCTTTTTAGTGTTTTCTCTTCCTCTGGCTACTGAGATGTTTCACTTCGCCAGGTCTTCTTCATATACCTATGTATTCAGTATATGATATCTTGACATTCATCAAGATGGGTTCCCCCATTCGGAAATCCCCGGGTCACAGGTTGCTTACCACCTAGCCGAGGCTTATCGCAGGTTGCTACGTCCTTCATCGTTAAGAAGTGTCTAGGCATTCACCATACGCTCTTAAAATGCATACTATGAAAGCACACAATAGTGCTTTCTATTTTTACCTAACTTTATTATTCTTTGACTCAATTGTAATGTTCAATCATTACGTCCAGAATGGTCACCCAAAATCTTTGGAGGAGTATCTAGAAATAAGTTAAAAAAAAAGGACCGCTTGTGGCGACCTTGATCAAAGGACGCCTGGACTTACTGAGAAAGTGTTGCAACGAAATACATGTTAATTATTTTGTTACGAATTACGTTCCCAGAGGTCCGAAGCGATACTTGGACATGGTTGAAAGCTAGAATTCAAATTGATAGACGTGGCTATATATTATATAATGTTAGGGAATATGTCAAGCATATCCCCTGTGGATAATGTGGATAACTTTTTAATCACTCTTTTTATGTTTAAAATAACTATAATTACTCTTGGGAAAATTAAGGATTCCTGGTGGAAAGAAGCGGAAAATGAATATCGTAAAAGACTCTCCTCTCTTTCTAAAATACAGTATATTGAACTTAGAGAAGAACCCTTTCATGACAATGATCCTCACGAGATCATTAAGAAAAAAGAAGCAGAAAAACTCCTCAAAAAAATACCAGAAAATGCTTTCCTTATTGCACTCCATGAACAAGGCAAAGAAATGAATTCTAAAACATTCGCAAATTTCCTAGAAAAACAATCTGAGAAAGGACAAGAAATTGTTTTTATTATTGGTGGACCTCTCGGGCTTCACAAAACAATTTTGGATATAGTGCATCTACAAATTTCACTTTCACAACTCACATTCCCCCATCAAATGGTACGTCCAATTTTAATTGAACAAATCTATAGAGCCTCAACAATATTACAAAATAAAAATTACCATTATTAATATATTTGTATAATAAAAAGAAAACCTTTTTTGGTTTTCTTTTTATTTTTTTATTGAAGTCTTTCTCGTACTTTTTTTACAACATCATTAATTTTCCAATCTGACTTAATAAGATAATCATATACACCCTGTTTTGTTGCTTCTGCGATCTTTTCTGATTCGCTCAAATTTGTCAAAAGGATTACAGGAACGTCTTTTCCCCAATCATCTTCACGAAGTTTTTTAAGCATTGTTACACCATCCATTTTTGGCATGATTATATCAAGAAGAATCAGTTCAGGATGTTCTTCAAGAGATTTTTTTAATCCTTCTTCTCCGTCATGCGCAAGAAATACTTCAAAACCCTCTTCACTAAATTTGTCATTCAAAACTCGAATAAGGCTTGGCTCGTCCTCAACGATGAGGATTTTATGCATTTTTTCTCCCATAAATTCATATTAAGAATTACCTAATGTACTTTTTATTGATGCAATTATATTTTCTAATCTATTATCTGCTTTTGAAAAATAATTATTCACCCCAAGTTCCATATATCCCTCTATCTTTTCTGGAGAAGCAGTATTAGAAACAACAAAAATTGGTAAGTCCTTCCATTTCGAACTTTGTTTTAATTTTCTTACAAAATCATACCCTGTTTCTTTTCCGAGCAAATAATGGTCAAGCCATACTGCAGATATTTTTTCATGTTCTTTCATTGCCGTCTCTGCATCTTCCACACTTCTCACACAGACAGACTCTAACCCTTCACAATTCAATTTTTTACAAATTGCCTTTTGTAAAACAACTTCATCTTCTACAACAAGTATTTTTTTCTTCATAATATATTACTCTTACTTTATGATAAACTCTTTGTTCCTGTTTTTTTCTTCATACCGCCTGCTGGCAATTCTACAATAAATGTTGTTCCCTTATCTTCTGCAGAATCAAACCAAATTTTTCCTCCAACTTGTTCGACAATCTTTTTAATAATATAGAGCCCCAAACCAGTTCCTTCAGTATCTGTCTTTCTTACATTATCAGCTCGGAAAAGTTTTGTAAATATTTTACTTTGTTGAGATTTTGGAATTCCCATTCCAGTATCTTTTATTTCTATTCTTAACACATCATCCTTTTCTAATATTTCCAAATTTACTTTACCACCTTCTGGAGTATACTTTGTAGCATTGGATAATAAATTCTGGAATATCATGAAAGTCAATTTTTTATCAAGGTCAATTTTTGGAAGACTCTTTGGATATTTCTTTTTGAATTGAATCTTTTTCTGCGCCATTTGTATCTCAATTTCTTTAATAGCTTCATCAGCAATTACTCTCAAATCTTCTTTTGTTGGTTCAATCGTAAAAGTACCGAGTTCCAATCGAGATACATTCAGAAGTGCATTTACCAATTCCACCATTCTTTGATTTCCTCTGTACACTTCTTCTACATACTGACTCTGCTCCGCATTTAATTTTCCTGCATCTCCATTGAGTAGCATTTCCGCATACCAATTAATTGCGGAAAGTGGCGTACGGAGTTGATGAGACGCCAAAGACACAAATTCGGTCTTTGCCTGGTCAACAAGTCTTTCTTGTGTAACATCTCTTTCAATTCCTACGAAAAACACCACTTCCCCATTATTATCCAATACTGGAGAAATACTGGCCAAAGCAATATATTCTTCTCCATTTTTTCTTTTATTATTAATTTCTCCTGTAAATACTTTTTTATCTTTTTTAATTGTTTTCCAAAGTTTCTTATAAAAAGGAATATCCATTTTTCCTCCCCAAAGAATACTATTTCCTGCCTTTTTCCCAATAACTTCCTCATTTGAGAAGCCGGTTATTCTCTCTACTGCATTATTTGCATAGAGTATCACGCCTTCAGCATCGGTTATCACAATATGATCTGAAGCATTTTCTACAGCAAGTTTAAATTTTTTTAAATCATCTGCAAGTGAGGTAGAAATATTTTTCTCTTCTTCTACATCTTCGAGAATATTTAAAATTGCATTTTGTTGTTTTTCTAGATTTTCTTCACGTTCTTTCAACTCACTTGTTTGTTCCTTAACTTTTATTTCCACTTCTTCATATGATTTTTCTAGACTCTCCGCCATATTATTAAAATTCTCAGCGAGTAGTCCGAGCTCATCCCTTTTTTTATATTCTATTCTTACTCCCTTTTCTCCCTGAGTTCTTCTCAAAATCGCTTTCTGAAATATTTTTAACGGTCGGAAAAAATATGAAACTAATAAATACAAAAACAAAACAGATAAAACAATACTTCCTAAAACAAAAACCCCTAACAATTCGGACAATTGTAACGCTGGGGTGAAAAAGACATCTGTTGTTTCTTCTGCAATTAAAACAAAGAAATAGTTATCTATTCGTTTTAACAAAAACATTTCTTCTTCTTTTTCTTCATCATCATAAAAATTCACTATTCGCGGATCCTGTAAAGATTCTCCCAAATACGGAATAATATTATCATATTGTAAAGGTGTAATATCTAATCCTTTAAATCTTTTTTCCTCAACTATTTTTTTATTTTCTGGAGAAAGAGATCCAAGACTCTTATATATTCTTTCTGGTTTATTACAATAGACGATAACGCCATAATTATCTACAAGCATTATTTTTTCGGATGAATCTTCTGGTGCATCCATAATACTATGAATTACCTGAGGAGCCATTTTTATCACCACCACTCCTATCACACTTCCAGACTCATCTTTAATCGGGTAAGAAAAATAATACCCAAGTTCTTTACTTGTAACACCATATACAACATCAATATACGGTTCGCCTGCCTGAGCTTTTATAAAATAATCCCGGAATCCATAATTCTTTCCAACAAAACTTTCGTCTGTTGATACTACTGTGTTTCCGTCATTTAGAATAACATAAACTGCGAGAAAAAAATCCTCAAGATTGTACTCTTTTAGTGTTTCTAAGGCTTCTGAATCTTGTAAAGGGATACCACTGTTTTTTACGTAATTAACAATCTTTGTATTTTTTGCAATCTTTTCTAAAAGGGACATGGTATTATCCATCGTTCCTTTAATCTGTTTTTCAAATGAAGTCAATTTTAATACTGCTTTTTCTGTTTCTTTTTCTCTAAAGTTATTCGCTGATATATAAAATACAAAAATTGATGATAAAACACCAAAAAAGAAAATTACAAAAACACTTGAAAAAATAATTTTTGTTTTGAGAGATTTCATCATATATTTTTTTTCGTCTTGTTTTTATATATTATTCACGTATTTTATCTATCATCCCCATGATTTTGTTCACATGTTTTTCTATAATTTTTTTATCTCGAAAGCCTGCAGAAAATTTTGCGAGATATCCAACAACTTTTTCCAAACCTTCCTTTGTTGGATTCTCAAAATCCGATTGAGTCTCTTCAAAAGCCTTTCTTACAATATCCTCACAATATTGTTTTGTTATGTTTGAGTCTGCGATACCTAAACCTGAAGAGGCATCTTCACAGTGTGCCTTAAAAAAACAATTTATTAGTTCATTTCTCACTTCTTCGGGACTCAATATTTTTTGCATATTTTATCTCACAATCATTATTTCATCTGTGTTCTCTGATTCACATGCTCTCACAGTAATAATTCCCTTATTATTTTTAGAAAGTGTGTAACCACTCAAAGAAGCTGTCCATGTACCATCACCATCAGGACTTACTGGTATTACCCCAAGATACCCATCTGTGACGAGTTGTGTTAAATCGAGACAAGCAGTCTGCGTTGGGTCAGTATCACAATAATCAGTGACTCCTGCAGCTGTTGCTCCTGTAGCACAAGTACCTACAAGATAAATTTCATCATTGGTAGCGTTTTTAATTTCATCAATATATTTTCCTTTATTATCTACCTGACTAATTTTAATAGCATTCACAATTTCTGATGCATCAGAATATCTTCTTGCATCACGAGTATCTTGAAAACGAGAAAGTGGATCGAGTGCGACAAACACTGCTCCGGCAATAATCGAGATTATTGCAATAACAATTAAAAGTTCTATGAGGGTAAATCCTTTTTTATTCATATATTTATTATAAATAAATTTTCAATTAACGTATGACTTCAATCGCATCGCTGTTTTCTGATTCACAAGCACGAAGAATGAGTGTTCCTGTGTCTCTCTTTTCTAATGTATACCCCGTATATGAGGCATTCCAAATTTCTTCTCCTTTTGGACTTACAGGAACTTCTCCAAGATATCCTTCATTTGCAAGAAAGGTTAAATCTACACAATAAATTCCATCACTTACATTCACATCACAATTAGGATTATTTGCATCGCAACCTGTGTTTCCCTGGCCTATCATATATACCTTGTTTTCTGCCATTGTTGATATCTCAGAATGAAATAAACCACCATTATCTATTTGATCCAAATAAATACCAGTCATCATTTCTGATGCTTCCTGCCAACGCACAGAATCTCTTGAGTCTTGAAATCTTTTCACTGGGTCAAGTGCTACAAATATAATTGCAGCAAGAATTGCAATAATCGCAATGACTATTAACAATTCTATTAACGTAAATCCTTTTTTGTTATAGGTACGCATATAATAAATATATTTATTAATTATTTAAAAATAATGTAACATCGCCATGGATATAATAATCAAGTGTTCCCAATTCATTTAATGAGAGTTCAATCTTTCCAATATCTATCTGTTTTAAATAAAATGGAATATCTATATACTGCGTTTGTAGTGAGTCTACAAAAGATTCTTTTATATTTTCTGGTTCAAGTGCAAACCAACGAAATGTTACTTTTCCATTATTCTCATCAGAGAAGTAAGGAGTTTCAGAAAGAATCCAGGTAGTATCTATTTCCGAAAGTAATTGTGTATAGGTACTTTTTATAACATCTTCTTTTTCCAACCCTTTTGGCATATCCACTGTTCTTTCCAATATCTTTGGCACAAGCAGATTATCTTTAGAATCTCCGAGTGGAACCTTAAGACGAACATGCTCGAGTACTTCTTGATTGAGCAAACCTGTTACTGTATTTTCACTATATATTTTTTCATTTTTTGTTCTCCCAAAATAGAGTATTCCAACAAAAACACAAATACTTAAAAATAATGTACTTAAAAAAAGTATCATTCGTTTTTTATTTTCAAAGGCTTTATATTTCTTCGTTTCATTTTCTATTTTTTGAAGTACAGGTTCTTCTTCAAAAGATTCCTTTTTCTGTTCTCTGTTATTTTTATAAGAAATTTGTATTTTTGCCTCTTTCATCAAATTAAAAACCATATCTTCTCCAAAACTTTTTTCTACTAAACCGGCGAGTGATAACCCAAAAGCTTCAATAAACTGATCCCCGGTGACATTTTGCAATAAATAGGGTTTACCCTTTACTGTTGGTAAACCAATTTTCTTTTCTATAATTTCCTTTAACCCCAACAAAAGACTTGTTCCGCCGGTAAGTACAATACTTTCCACTTTTTCTCCACTTTTTTTATAGTAAAAACGCAAAACCTGTACGAGTTCTTGGAGAAGATCGCTTATCATTTTTTCTGGAGCTTTTAATATTTTTCCACTTTTTCCAATAATTCCTACTTCTTTTTTTCTTGCTTCTGCATCAGGAACACTCATTTTAAGACTCTTGGCAATTTGTTTTGTAATTAAACCACCTGCAATATTTGCTGAGTACCCAAAATGAAGACCATACTTATCTACAATATAAATATCCGTTGTGGTTTCTCCCAAATCCAACACACATACCGGTCCCCCTACTTTTTTATCAAATAAACCTCGCAAAAGAGCAAATGTTTCTATATCAAATGATACATTTTTATAATTGTATTTCTGAAAAAAGTTTTTCCATTCAGATAAGAGAGTTTTTTTAACAGCTACCAATAAAATTTCCACTTTTCCCTCTTTTTCCACTATTATTTTATAATTATACAAGATATTTTCTATTTCCTCAGGAATAGAATTCTTCAATTCTTGCAAAACCATTTGTAAAATATTCTGTTTTTCTTCACTTTTTATTGCAAAAACATGGGTATATACATGACGGGTAGGGATACCACAAACAATATTGTCTTTTTTAGTACCTGATACTTTTTTGTTCTCAAAAACACTCTTGAGTGCTAAATCCAATTTCTGTTCATTTACAATTCTTCCCTTTTCTATAATCCCAGAAGATATTGGTTGATACAAAAAATTTTTTATTTTAATTTTTCCAAATTTTTTCTCAACAAGAACAAGCTCAATTGCATTGTCTTGTATATCGAGCCCGATTTGTTCTTTTGAAAAAATTGCCATACCCTTCTTTTATTTCTGTATCCAAGAAAGTATACTTATTGGATTTTGTGAAATATCCGCCACCACTTCAAATTGGGTTGTCATTGAGGATTGTGTCGAAGTAACAAAAATATTTCGCAAATTTCCATTTGTTTGCACGTCTATTATACAGGAATTTTCAAGATTAACCAAAGTTTCTCCTGTATAATTATTATTTTTTCTTAACTGTTCTAAAGTATTTTCTACACAACCATCACCAAAAGTAGAAACCTCTCCACCGCGATGAGATAAATAACCCATTTCTAATTCTCCCATACCTAATAATGAGGCACCAAGAGCCATTATTAATGCTGTTGCTCCTATTATAACGACAATGAGGAGTGCTGCTATTCCAGATGTATTTATTTTTTTCATATTATTTTCCTCGAACACTAAACGCAGTTTCTAGAGACTGAGAATAGTCAAAAATTGCTCCTTCTGCATCCATGTTATACGAAACAGTTAAAAAAATTTGAACATTACTTCGCTTCCCTGTTGGATTTATTTTTTTACACATAAATTCTTCAACAGAAACCTCTCCTGTTGTTATATTTTCTCCTGCCCCTACTCCTTCTTGTATTTGGAGCGACCCATTATCTGCTGTTAAAGAAATTATTGTTGGATTTTTTAATGGATCGGACATTTCAAGAGAAAGAATACAGGGATCTGTATCAAAAACAGAATTATTTATATCAATACTTTTTGCTTCATGAATTTTTTGTTTTAAAGTCACGAATGCATTTCGTGTATTTGCCTGAACTTCACTCACCACATAGGTTTTATTTCTTGAATCTGAAATAGAAAGCATAAACGAAGAAAACGTCAAAAGCATTCCGCTTACAATAGCCACGTATATGAGAGTTTCTATAAGTGTCATCCCTTTTTTATTCATATCATCTATAATTTACACGGATTTCTGAAACCACTGGTGTTGTTTCTCCATTTCCAGAAAGCATAACTTTATACTGAACCCAATAATACGAAAGCAAATCTAAAGGAACAAAAGCTCCCAATGGTTCAGTAAAATTCGTATTTATTCCACTGGCTCCATACCAATCTGTCCAAACCCCTGGACTTCCAGCATTATCCTCAGCTGCGCGTATTTGTACGTCTACTGAACAATTTGATTGACATGATGATACATTCTCATCCCATTCCACTATTTGAATTGCGGATATGTCCCCCATTGAAAAAAATGAAGAAAGTAACTCACCAGTTTCTGCAAAACTTGGAGGTGTTGCCATATATGATATAGCTATTTCATCCAATTGCACCTGATTGATTCCATTACTCTCCAAAAATGCCTGAAACATAATTGACCCATTTGTCGCTGAGAAAGATCCGATATTTGCATTCACAACAGAAGCAGTGCTGTAATTATTCCCAACTACTGGGGACCAAGCAAGTCCGTCCCAATAATACCATGTAAGACCACTATCATCTGATAATTGATAATATATTTCTCCACCATTTTTATTCGCAACTTCAATAAACCCATTCCATGATTCAACAACTGGTGGAATAAATGGATCATTTGGATGAATACTTGGCAAATCTGTTGGATATGCATTTCCAGATATCCATGTACAACCCAACTGATCGGTACAATTTTTTTTCGAAATAAATGTTCCACACGCATTTGGGATGCCCGTACATTGAGCAGGGCTTGGGGTTATCCAAAGACACTGTCCACAAACAGCCGTGCATGATGTCTGATTTACAAACAAAGAACAATTGAGAGTTCCAGTACAAAGATTTTTATTTCTTACACAACTCGCCCCACCACAAGTACTACACTGTCCTGCTGGTAATGCTCCACAACTTCCATTATTTTGACATCCACCACCTTGCCCAGGTGTCCATGTGCAACCCAACTGATTGGTACAATTTATTTGTATACCAAATGAAGTACATGCATTTGGTGTTCCAAAACAATAATTTGATGTTTGTGTTTTCAATTGTGCAACATCATTTACCACCTCAATTTTATTTAAATCATAGGTATAGAGCGTTGATGTGGTAAATGTCCAAGTAGTTGTCGCTATTTCTCCAGGAAGTTGAGCAAGGGTAATCTGTCCATTGGCACTGGTATTAATATTTGATGCACTAAAAAATTTTGTCTCATCCACCCAAATATTTTGTCCAATGCCACCTGACCAATCTGTTTGTCTTATATGGCCCAGTCCTGTTAATTTTGTTTCATCAATTCCATTTCCAAAAATACGAACACTCGCAGAAGAAAGTGGAAGCTCTGTCACACTATCTACTACATTT
>Ga0209340_1002582_pt1 | contig 10303 bp, 9 predicted proteins | sample EPASupsiteSAE323_FD_187266 | JGI IMG/M metagenome (GOLD analysis project Ga0209340, IMG submission 187266) | Bioremediated contaminated groundwater from EPA Superfund site, New Mexico - Sample SAE3-23 (SPAdes) (version 2) | ecosystem: Environmental > Aquatic > Deep subsurface > Groundwater >...
GACCTCTGGGAAAAACGATAATAGCGAGTATGAAAAAACGACGCTCAGCCGTTTGATCGAGAACAGTGACATCATTTCGATCCATGCACCCCTTAATGCCTCGACGGAAAACCTGATTTCCCATTCGGAATTGCTGCAGATGAAAGACGGTGCGGTACTGCTCAATCTCGGCCGCGGCGGAATCGTCGATGAAGATGCCCTATCGGTGATCATCGATGTGAAACCGATCTTCGTCGGATTGGATGTATTGGCGAAGGAACCGATGAAAGTTTCTCATCCCCTACTCTCGATCAAACATCCTGAACGGCTTTATATTACGCCCCACATCGCGTGGACATCACGCGAAGCACGTGATCGTCTGATCGCGGCGACGATTCAAAACATTAAAAAATTCTGCCTCGTATGAGGCAAGCTTCAGTGCCTTAGCGGCTAGCGTAGCCAAAGAGATTGTATTCCTTTGGCGTTTTAAAATAGATGCAAAAGCGTAGGCAAAACCAGCGCAATCCCCAAAAATACGACCGATGTCGTAAACACCTCCACCGTAACGGTGCGGGGGGAACAATGATAGAGTGAAGCCAAATTAACATTGGCAACCGCCAGCGGTACGATCAGCTCCAAAAATAAAATCCCTTTGACTATAGGCTCCATATCGACGTAGTGCAATACGGCAAAAGCGATCAAAGGGATAAGAAGAAATTTCGTACCGTTTACCCAGGCCGTGAGACGGAGATTGATCTCCCCCAATTTGATTCCATACAGATAGATACCGAACAACACAAGCTGCATCGTCATAGAAGCATACGCTCCCATCATCAGTGTTTTATCGACGGCCGGGCTGGGGACATACCCGATGAGGTTGAGGGTAATGGCGATCATGGCCGCCCAAAGAACGGGAAGCTTTAGAATATTAAGCAGCGAATCTCGGATGCTGAACTCTCCGCGCGAATAGTAAAACACCCCGATAGTGTAGACGACAAAAACGTTGACCAGATTAATGAGGGTAAGATAAGGGACGCTCATCTCACCGAAAAGTGCTATTCCCAGTGGAATGCCGAGATTTCCCGTGTTGCCGATCAATGCCGCTACGGTAGCGATGGAACGCTCTTTAGGATTATGAAAAAGCATTTTAGCCATAGGAATCATCAACAACAGAGCCAAAAGGGTAATTGCCAGATACAAAGAGGGGGCAAAGAGGAGTTCCGTATCGATCGGACGTTTGAGAAGTCCCCAAAAGGTGAGAAAAATCTGCAAAAAATAGACACTGAGCAAGGTGATGGTACGGTCGTCGATTTTCTCTTTGAACGCCCATTTCGCACCGAATCCGACAGCGATAAAGAGGTAGATGCCCAGAATGGAAAATAAAGTTTGCATAGTCTTTTTTTGGTGTGTATTGTAGCGAAAAAATGGATGAGAGAATTTTGAATTATTGATGATAATTAAGATTTTTTTATAGTTGTGAGCGTTACAATTTAGTCATATCAATAGCTAGAAGGGGTCTCATGAAAAAGTTTTTGTGTGTTTTGTTATTGGTCGGTTTTATTGGAGCATCTGCAAATGATGCCTTAAAAGCAGAAGTTGCGGCATGGCTTCAGGGCTTAGATGGGGGTGCTCAAAAGGCAAAGTATGACTCTCTTTCTCCTGAGAAACAAGCTGCTTTGGATAAATTTTTTGAAGAGTGCAGAGCGGATGTAGCTAGCGGAAAATCGCCAAAAGGGACGTGCAAACCTCTTTTTTTGGAAAAGCTAAAAGCACTTTAGGGTTCGGATTTTTCCGGACCCAATTCTATAATCAATTCCGTCATACTACTTTACTTAAAAAAAATTTCTTCTTTTTCATTAGATGAACTCCTAAAATCCGTTTTGGTACAATCCTTGCGAATAAAGATTGCATTTGTATTATTAGAGCAATCAAAAAGGTTTTGTATGTCAACAGTATTGATCATCGGCAGCGGCGGAGCAGGCTTGGTAAGCGCTCTTTCCGCAACAGAAAGCGGAGCAAAGGTAATTATCGCTTCGAAAACCCTCCCTACCAGATCGCAAACCTCTATGGCACAGGGGGGGATGAATGCGGTATTTGGCTCTGAGGATTCGATTGAAAACCATATCGCCGATACCCTTCGTTCTTCTGCAGGTTTGGGAGATGAAGGGCGGATCGCATTGATGTGCGAGAAGGCTCCCGAAGCGGTTCGCTGGTGCAACGCAATAGGTTTGCCGTTTAGCCGTGATGAAAAGGGGGAGATCGCTCGTCGCACTTTAGGCGGTGCATCGGCTCCGCGGGCATGCTATGCGCAAGACTATACGGGACTGAAACTCCTCCACACCCTATATGATCAATGTCTCAAAGCGGGAATCGAATTTAGAAATGACCGCTTTTTGTTGAATCTCATCGTCGATCAGGAGACTAACCGGGCGTTAGGAGCAACGTTTTTGCATATCGAAACGGGCGAGGTCGAAGAGATTCGTGCCGACGCCGTCATCCTCGCTACTGGGGGATATGGTGCATTATACGGCAAACACTCGACCAATTCGGTTCAAGCGACGGGTGACGGGCTGGCGGCGGCCGTCCGTGCCGGAGCCCGTTTGGCCGATATGGAGTTTATCCAGTTTCATCCTACCGCGCTTAAAAACTCTTCCATTTTGATCTCCGAGAGTGCTCGGGGCGCGGGAGGGTATTTGGTGGATTCGGAAGGTGATCGTTTTACCGATGAGCTGGCACCCCGCGATGTCGTAGCACGCGCTATCCATGATGAGATGGCTAAAAGCGGAGCAGTCTATCTCGACATCCGCCATTTAGGAGAAGCATTCATCAATCATGAACTTCCTCAAGAGCGAAAGCTGGCACAGATTTATGAGGGGATCGATCCGGTAAATGAACTGATCCCGATCAAACCTTCTGCCCATTACAGTATGGGGGGAATCGAGGTCAACGAGAAGTGTATGACAAGTGTAAGCGGCCTGTTCGCCGTCGGTGAGTGTGCCAATCATAAAACGCACGGAGCAAATCGTTTGGGGGGCAACTCGTTATTGGAGCTTGTCGTATACGGACGCGAATGCGGCAAAAATGCGACCGAATATGCAATCAAACATCCTATGCCGACTTTAGAAAATACGCAGGCGGCAAAAGACACCAACTTTGTCCGCGGTGTCATGTATTTTACGAATCAGATCGACTTTTACCAAAAGCAGGAGATGCTCGCTAACATCTTCTATAACAATGTCGGGCTCGTTCGTGATGATATGGGGCTAAAAGCGGTTCTCGGGGCGATCCGCCAGATGCAAAAAGAGCTGCCGTTTATGGGACCGCATGACAAGTCGAAAGTCTGCAATACCAATTTGGTCGAATTTATCGAGTTCGGAAACAAAATCGAGTTGGCGGAGATTATCGTCGTCAGTGCGATCAGCCGCGTCGAGAGCCGGGGTGCACACTATCGTATCGATGCGCCGGAACGCAACGACCGAATGTTCGGGGCCCATACAATCACATGGAAAGAGGATGGAGTGCTATGCGCGGATTTTATAAAGTAGAACAATCGTTCGTGGTGAGCCTGTCGAACCATGAACGCACCCTTCGACTGGCTCAGGATGAACGGGATGATGAAATTTATGACGATGACGAAGAAGATAATGAGCGGGAGTGGTGTGATTGATGGAAATTAAGATTAAACGTTCTTCCTCCGAAGAACTTCAAACCTATAACGTTGAGTTAGAAAACACCACGCTTCTTGCGGTTTTAAACCATATTAAAACCAAAATCGATCCGACACTGACCTATTCCCACGGATGCCGCAGCGGCGTATGCGGAAGCTGCGCCGTACGGGTAAACGCTCGTGAAGTGCTAATGTGCGAATACAAACCGAATGACGGCGATGTCATTGAGCCGATACGAAATACCCGGGTAATCCGTGATCTGGTAGTGGATAGCGCGTTTGTAGAACGTTTTAACCGGGCAGGAGAGACATGGATAGGATCGGTGAATGAAGAAAATGTAAGTGCCGAAGCGATGGAGCGGATTGAGACGCAAAGCGACTGTATTCTCTGTACATCGTGTTTTAGTGCCTGCCCCGTATACGCGGTGAATCCCGACTTCATAGGCCCGTTTGCCCTAACACGCGTCTGGAGATATGTGAACGATCCGCGTGAGGGGGATAACAGTGCAAAAATAGCAGCGGTTCAAACCAACGGCATCTGGGACTGTACCCTCTGCGGCGAGTGTGTCCCGGTGTGTCCGCAGGGGATCGCTCCGAAACAGGACATTTCGATGCTGCGAACCAAAAGTGCGATGGCGGGATATTCCGACCCGAATATGAGTTTTGGCGGAGGATTGGATTTTACTTTTTAATATGTCAGTCGGAATAAAATCCCGACTGTCTACGCTAACACTGGGTTTACTTCAGCAGTAAGCTCAAAACATAAATGTTTTAAAGTGTGTTATACTAATGTTATAAAATATAATTTTTTTAGGACGTTAGTATGGCATCAGAACACTCTCTTGATATCTCCGCAAAAATTGATCTGCAAGCGTTTAAGGACGCGATTGCCCAAGCCGAAAAAGAGGTAATCGGGCGTTATGATTTCAAAGGGATCACCTATGAAATCAATTACCGCGAAAAAGAAAAACAGCTTATTCTCCTCGCTTCCAGCGATAACAAACTCGATGCTCTTAAAGATATCGTGGTCGGGAAACTGATCAAACGGGGTCTCTCTTCCAAAGCTCTTAATGAACTTAAAACCGAAGACGCCAGCGGCGGAAGTCGTAAAGCAACCTATAAAATCGTCGATACGATCGATGCCAAAGAGGCAAAAAAAATTGTCGCCGAAATCAAAAACCTCAAAACCAAAGCAACGGCACAGATCGAGGGAGAACATATCCGCGTCAAGTCCAAACAGATCGATGAACTTCAAAAAATTATGGCCGCTATTAAAGGGATGGAGTGGGAAGCCCCCCTCGTATTTGACAATTTCCGATAAGAGTTTGAAATGAAGCAAAGAAAGTTCAAGCGGATCGATAAACGGCTTATTACCGAAGGGTCAAAAATAGATTTTAATCTCTTTTTACCGAATGAGACGAAAAGCGCTATGAGCTTATTTTTGCAAAGTGACACGGCCGTTGACGGGAATGCAAAAGTACGGCTTCGTGAAATCGAAACACTGTATGTCTCCGAAGAAGAAGAGGACAGATATAAAGCATTTGTCGATAAACAGCTCCAAAGTATTGCAAAAAACACCCACATTCCAACGGATGAAAAAGCACAATTGATTTATCAAAAAGCATCTGAAACCATCAATGCGATGTTCGCAAACCCCGAATCGCTTGAAAATATTAAAAACGCGCAGAATGTCGTTAACAGTTCCATCGAAATTATTTTGAATGATCACTGTGCCGTTGAATCACTGATGAAAATTACGGCGCACGATTATTATACCCATACCCACTCCATCAATGTCAGTATCTATACGTTGAGTTTAGGTTCGGCTTTGGGGATTAAAGGAAAAGATCTGGAAGTGTTAGGGATGGCGGCGATCTTGCATGATCTTGGAAAAAGCAAAATAGATTATGAGATCATTAACAAAAACGGTAAACTGACCGATGTAGAATTTACGCAGATGAAGAATCATCCCGCTTTAGGACATGAAATCGCACTGAAATTAGGGATCAAAGATGAGAGAATATTGAACGCTATCCGACATCATCACGAGAAAATGGAGGGTGGAGGTTATCCTGATAATCTAAAAGGGGATCAGATCAACTACTTTGCCCGAATCATCGGTGTATGTGATGTATTTGATGCTTTATCGACCAAACGTTCCTATAAAGATCCGATGAGTTCATTTGAATCGTTCAAACTTATGAAAGATCAGATGAAAGGGCATTTGGATATGGATATCGTAAACGCTTTTATCAAAATGTTACACAAGCAGGAAAAATCATGAAAAAAATGACAATTGCCGATGCGGCGGAATATTTCAACGTTTCTAAAGAAGCCATTCATAACCGTATACGTCGCGGAAGTTTGGATTGTATTGTGGAAAACGGAGTGAAATATGTTGCTGTTGAATCGGCAAAAAACAGCAGTTCGACAACCACTGCCGGTGATGCCCGCTATACCCAGTATATTGAGCAGGAAAATGAACGGCTCCGCGAAAAAGTAGATGTTCTTGAGAAAGAAACCAATCGCTTACGTGATCAGAGGGAGCAAATGCTAATTGATGAGCGGATTAAGGTTGAGCAGATATACAAAGAGCGGGATGCTCAGTTACGCAGCGTTTTGCATGTTGTAGCGACAAAATTCCTTGCCCATGCTTCCGTTGATGCCGTTATGGAAGAAGCGAAAGGTGTAGATGCCATTAACGCCGATGTTGTAGAGGGTAATGAAGAAGAGTGGGTTTCGCTCAAATCTTTTTTAAAGCTCAAGCGCTATAGCGATAAAGAGAAGAAAAAAATAAAAAATCGGTTTGAGGTATTGAGGGAAAATGACATACGGCTCACTGTACGTGAGGGGAAAATTTTTTTAAACCCTTCCGAATACGATTATTCGGATTTGCTGCGTTAGACAACTATGGATGTCAGAAAAGTACGCATTGTTCGACGCCATGATGAAAGACCAAATATCATGTACGTAGAGATTGAAAAATGGCTCTTGGATATCGGTGACGTATTGGAGTTTGATCTCTTCATGGCGGAGGGAAAACTCACGGAAAAAACCTTATTGTTGTCAAAGCGCATCCCTATCAATTCGGACATAAAAATGGAAATTGATAGCCGGCATGCAATCTATGTTCGTCAGTCCGATCTTGAGGCATACAATATTTTTGTCGATAAGATCGCGCAGGCGGTTGCACGAAACGAACATATTCCGGTTATAAAAAAAGCAGCCGTAATTTATCGGCAGGCATCGGTTATTTTGGATGAAATGTTTGAAAATCCCGAAGAGCTTGAAAATGTCCCTAAAACCAAAAAAGTCGTCAATACATTCGTCAATACGATTTTCAGTGATACGCATGCAATCGAATCGATGATTAAAATTACCGCGTACGATTACTATACCCATACCCATTCGATTAACGTTTGCATCTATTCTCTGAGTCTTGGATCGTATTTGGAGCTAAACTCCATAACCCTTCAGGAGCTTGGGATGTCAGCCTTGCTCCATGATTTGGGAAAAAGCAGAGTCGATCCGAAAATAACGAACAAAAAAGGGCGGTTGACCGAGGATGAATTTGATGAAATGAAACACCATCCTCTGTATGGCCATACAATCGCTTTAAAAATAGGAATTCGCGATAATCGAATTTTAGACGGGATTCGCCACCATCATGAAAAACTTGACGGGAGCGGCTATCCCGACGGGCTTATGGGGAACAGCATCACACTTTTTGCCCGCATTATTGCCGTATGCGATGTATTTGACGCCCTTTCTACACAACGTTCCTATAAAGAGAGGATGAGTTCCTACGATACGCTGCTGTTAATGAAAAAAACGATGCAGAATCATCTGGATATGGAAATGGTAGATTCTTTTATCAAGATGCAGCAGCATGATGATGTTTTAACGGCGCTTTGAGGAGTATTTTTTCTCCGCCGGATTAGCGCGCGCCTGTTGAGCTTTGGAACGGTTCAGGTTATTAAAACAGCTTTGGCAAATCGAAAATTCAGCATTCGGTGCGAGCGGTTTTCCGCAGGTTTTACAGCGGGGGACAAAATGGCTTTGCTGAAGAGAATTTTCGATAAAACGGTTGAGCTCCCCGCGAAACGTCCGTGCTTTCTCCGCATCAACAAAAAATTCTCCCAAACGGTACGAGAGCCATAAATAGAGGCTGATCTCTTTGATCCGATCTTCCGCCTCCTGAAGTTCTTCCATCGATAGTGCATGAAGCCCCAAACGCTGCGGCGGAATATAGGCAATCGGCTTTTTCTGCTCCAGTGCCCTTACATAGCGTTCAAATGCCGCCATGACCAAAGGCGATGAGGTAGAAAGCGGCGCGGTCGCAAGGGTGTATTTGGTCCGCATATCCAAATCGTAGCGGTCGACGATAGCGGAAGCTTCCTGCATCGATTCGAGATTCGCTGCACGGAACGGCCCTTCAAATTTCATGTTCCGGACGAAGAAATCGACAATGTTAGAGAGAGATTTTTCTTCTAAAATATTGGAAACAAGCATGATGTGATCAAAGTTCGCCATTACGTTAAACGGCAATTCAATCGGTTCGATCGGTTTCGTAAAGAGGGAACTGATCGTTTTAAGAACATCGGCGGTGAGAGCCCCGACATATCCCTTCTCACTCAGTCCGTAGCGCCCTGCCCTGCCCGAAATCTGCCGCACTTCGGTAGCGGTGAGATTGCGCTGGTTCTGACCGTCGAATTTGTCCGCTTTGGAAAACAGCAATGTTTTGATCGGCAAATTCAGCCCCATGCTGATCGCATCGGTGGCGACGAGGATATCGGTCTCCCCCTCGCGGAAACGGCGTGCCTCTTCACGGCGTACTTCGGGGCTGAGGTTTCCGTAGATAACACTGGTCCGATACGTTTTTGAAAGCTGCTGTTTCAAACGAAGAGCGTTGGAACGGGTAAACGCGATAACGGCGGTTTTCGGCTCAATTGCGGTGATCGGCGTCGGTGATTTAAGAAGTTCAAGGGGATTTTTACGTTCGAATTCGATTATCTCCAGCGGCTCGCCCAGATATTCGGCCAATGCGACAATCGCCTCTTTCGCATTCGGTGATCCCGTCATGATGACGGTTTTGGCCGGAGCGCCGATAATGGCATTCGCCCATGCCCATCCGCGGTCCCGGTCATCGATCATCTGAACCTCATCGATAACGCAGCAATCCACTTCACTCTCAAAACTGAGCATCTCGATGGTGGAGCTGATGTGGGTCGCGTCTTCATCGAGGAGCTGCTCTTCCCCGGTAATCAACGATGCACTGACCCCCTGCTCTCGGAGGTTCTCATATCCCTCCAGCGCTAACAAACGCAAAGGGGCAAGATAGTATCCCGTCCCCGCCTTTTTCAGCTGCTGAAACGCCGTATAGGTTTTACCGCTGTTCGTCGGTCCGGTATGAAAAATAAGGCGTCGTCGAAGCGAGCGTGCCAGAGGGAAAAGGTTTTTAAAATCGCGAACCGTTCGGGCAAGGAGCGCTTGGCGCTGACGTTTGAGCAGTTCCCCTGCGATTCGCTGATCATAGGCGAACAGTACCCGTCGAGAGGTTTTTGAGCTGATATGGGGGGTCAGAGTAAGATAAGGGAGCAATAGTTCATACACGATCTCATAAAGCGATTCGTCATCGATCTCTAAAAGTTTTGAGCGGGTGCGGCACTCTTCGACGAGATGCTCAAGCTCGTGCAAAAATATCCGCTCTTCCTGAATACTTTGCTCTTCTACCATCGTTGTAATGGTAAGCTCTTCTTCATTCCAGATTTGACGGCTCAGTTCATGAATATCCAAATGAAGTGACAGCGTATATTCCAGCGGTTCGATCCGATGCGGAAGAGGGAGCTGTTTGTTAATTTCAACAATTAAATCATCGTTGGTAACCGACGTGAGAGGAGTGTGCAGATGTCGCGCCAAAACATCGCGTATAACCTCTACACTGAGGGTACCGTAGGTTTGTGTAGAGGGGGGAGCGCTTTTAAGCGAAGCGATAATTTGATCTTTTGTAAGATAACGGTGATCGGATAGATTGAGTGAGGATAAAAACAGATTAGTTTGTTCTTGTTTTTGGGCTGTTAGTGCTGCTTTTAGTTCGGTAATCTCCGGAACCAATACCTCGATGCTCTCTTCATGGAGCCGTTTTTCATTCAGCGGTGCAGTTTTGAGGATATGAATTTTCGTAAATGTTTCGGTATCGATGTGATAGGTGATCGAGGCGTAATATTCCAGCGAATCATCGAAATTGAATTTTCCTTCCAACGCTTTTTCGAGCTGCTCGCGTTTTCGCGTGTAGCGGATATGTTCCAGCTTGGAGGCTATTTTTTCAGGGGTGATTTTACGGGTGCGGATGTCGATAAACGAGGCGTGCAGAGCCCGGCGCTCTTCGGGTGTGATATCGAATGTTTCCAACAGCTCGTCGATTTTTTCTTCCCGCTCGTGCGGTTTCTCTTTGGGTTTCGGATTGGGGTAGATTTTCCCCTCGTGTTTGAAAAAAGAGACGATCATCTCGCGATTGTCGCTCTCCCCTTCCGACCATATGCGACGAAACGTTTTGATTAAACCGGTTTTATCGGTCGTTCCGTTAAATACGCCCAGCGTATGGGCCAGGGCAACGAGCACATCGGTCGGAACCCGTTCTATCCCTTCGTCAAATCC
>Ga0209340_1002583_pt1 | contig 10303 bp, 10 predicted proteins | sample EPASupsiteSAE323_FD_187266 | JGI IMG/M metagenome (GOLD analysis project Ga0209340, IMG submission 187266) | Bioremediated contaminated groundwater from EPA Superfund site, New Mexico - Sample SAE3-23 (SPAdes) (version 2) | ecosystem: Environmental > Aquatic > Deep subsurface > Groundwater >...
CCCTTTACCGATTGTTGTGGCCAATTTAAACATTTAAACCAAAAATGTTCCCTTCAAATGACTATTAAAAAACAGACCGAGTGGTCTGAAATATTGGCTCTTCAGGAGCCCAAAAATGAACGGTAACGGGTACTAGTGGCGGGTGGCGCGCTGGCGTAGGGCCCGGTGCGAGTCGGCCAGCATGATCTCGAGGGCCTTCTGCGCCCGCTCGAGGAAGGGGAAGATGTGGCACCTCCCCTTGTGGTAGAAGGCGGGGGGAATGGGAGGGAAGCCTGCGTCCCTGAGGAGTCTCGTGGTCAGTCTGCTTCCCTTGTTGGTCAGGAGACCCTTGACGAAGACGCTCAGGGCGTTATTGTTTCCCTCGAACTTCTGGTGGCTGGCCTCCACGACCCACCTGGTGACCGCGTAGACGTTGTGGGGTCCAATCACCCTCATCAACCCCGAGGCCTGCCAGCACTTGAGGCCGAAGCCCTCCCCCATGATCTGCTGGAACCGCATGGTCGCGAACTCTCGTCCTGGTGACTTCGTCATGTGCACCTCGTTGTTACCGGGCGATGCCCCGGCCCGTTTGTAGAACGCACATGCGTTCTTCTCGAATTATCTCTAGATCTCCTTTCCGTAGTTTGAGTTGCCAATAGGATAGTATCTTTTATCACATTGGTCAAGTATGCATGTAAGTTTGACTTTTTTAATTTTTTCATATATATTTAATCCTGTTTTCCATTGGACAGTTAGCTCAGTTGGTTAGAGCATCGCGTTTACATCGCGAGGGCCACAGGTTCGAGTCCTGTACTGTCCACACTTTTTTGTAAACACTCCAATTTCAAGGAGTGTTTTTTTGTGATATAATTGATATATGAAAAATGAACGTTCGGTAATTTTGCATAAAGGTATTTATAAAAAAACCGCCACAGTAGGGGAGGCGGTGTTTATGATTACTGGCATGACTATTGGCGCCGGTGTTTTGGGTGTACCGTATGTTGTGGCGCAGGTGGGGCTTGTCACGGGTCTTGTCTATATTTTTATTTTGGGTTTGGTAATGATGTCCTTAAATTTAATAATTGGTGAGGTGGCAGTGCGTACCAGAGAAAATTTACAACTTCCCGGATTAGCGGGAAAATATTTAGGGGGCTGGGCGAAAAGGTTGATGTCGATAATCATAATTTTTGCGGGATATGGCTCACTGCTCGCGTATATAGTTGGCGAAGGCGAAGCGTTATCCGCGCTTTTTGGCGGTGATCCTGTTTGGTGGAGTATATTTTTTTGGTCCATCGGAAGTTTTTTAATTTGGCGCGGTCTACAGACGATAAAAAAAGCCGAAAGAATTTTGAGTATTATAGTCATTACAATTATTGTTTCTTTATCCTTATATATATTGCGAGATTTTCATCCCGTTGCTTGGCAATATTTTAATTGGTCAAAAATTTTCTTGCCGTACGGTGTGATTTTGTTTGCTTTAAACGCATCACCGGCAATTGCCGAGGTGCATGCGCTTTTACCGGGGAGTCAGCGTCGTTTTAGAAAGGCAGTAATAATCGGCACAATGATTCCGACTTTTGTTTACATGCTTTTTGCCCTGGCGGTGGTCGGAGTGACCGGTCTCGCGACAACCGAAGTGGCGACAGTCGGATTGGGACAGAAATTTGGTAGCGGAATTTTAATACTTGCAAATTTGTTTGCTATTCTTGCTATGGGTACCGCCTTTATGGGATTAGGCATGGCATTGAAACAGGTTTTTGTTTGGGATCATAAATTACCTAAATGGGTAGCAGATTTTTTGGTGATAATTGTTCCTCTAGCCCTGTTCGCGGCCGGCTTCAGAAGTTTTATTGTGATCTTGGATTTTGTGGGCGGTGTGTTTATCGGTTTAGAGGCGATCATTATGGTTCTGGCCTGTTGGAATGCGAGATACAAGTCAAAGATAAACCCGGTGCGGTATAGTCTGCCTCATTTTTGGCTTTTGGCCGTGCCGGTTTTGCTGGTATTTACAGCTATCACTGTATATAGTATATTAGAATTGTTCATTTGAAGACGGTGCCAGTTATTGTTTGGTGTAAGGTCGATTACTAGCCAATAACTTCCCTCTGTCTTCCAAAAAGATGAATTTATCATTTTTTGATATTTAATTTTTTATGTCTAAATATCTATTTACTTCCGAGTCCGTGACGGAAGGTCATCCGGACAAAATTTGTGACCAGATCTCCGATGCTATTCTAGATAATCTAGTAAGGCAGGATCCAACATCACATGTGGCGGTGGAGAGTTTCACTACTACTGGCCTCGTGATTGTTGGTGGTGAAGTGACCACTCGTGGTTATGTGGACGTACAAAAAGTTGTTCGTGAGGTTTTGCAGGATATCGGTTATACCGATCCGGCTTATGGTATTGATGATGAGCATGCCGGTGTGTTGGTCTCTATTCATGGCCAGTCGCCGGATATCGCTCAAGGTGTGGATAAGGTCTCGGTCGAGGAACAGGGAGCTGGAGATCAGGGTTTGATGTTTGGCTACGCCTGTAATGAAACACCGGAATTGATGCCACTACCGATTATGCTCGCGCACCAATTAGCTAAACGTTTGGCCGAGGTACGCAAAAATGGCACCTTGAAATATTTGCGTCCAGATGGAAAATCACAGGTGGCTGTAGAATATGTAGATAACAAGCCGACCCGCTTGCAGAATGTGGTTATTGCCGCCCAGCATGACGATGTGGTTACCCTAGAACAATTGCGTGCTGATATTATAGAGCAGGTGATCAAGCCGGTTTGCGGAAAATATATTGATGATAAAACCGATTTCTTTGTGAACATGACCGGCCGTTTCGTGGTCGGCGGTCCGCAGGGTGATACTGGTCTCACCGGTCGTAAAATTATTGTGGATACTTATGGCGGCATGGGTCGCCACGGTGGTGGCTGTTTTTCCGGCAAGGATCCGTCCAAGGTGGATCGCTCCGGCGCCTATATGGCTCGCTATGTGGCTAAAAATGTTATTGCCGCTGGTTTAGCTGATAGATGTGAGGTGCAGGTAGCCTATGTTATCGGCCGCGCTGAACCAACTAGTGTGCATATTAACACCTTTGGTACAGGAAAAGTGGCTGATGAGAAGTTGGAAGAAGTTTTGAAACAGGTGTTTGATTTCCGCCCGGGAAAAATTATCGAACATTTGGATCTACTTAAACCGGTTTATCGCGCCACATCCGCCTATGGCCATTTCGGCCGTCCAGAATTTACCTGGGAAAAGGTGGACAAGGTAGAGGAATTGAAGAAGGCGGCCGGAGTATAGTCCTTAGAAATTAAAAAGACGAGTCGCAAGGCTCGTCTTTTTTGTACCAATTTAGAAACTCAATCCCACATCCGTAACCTTATTGAGTGTCTCTAAATCATCCGCGATGAAAAATCCAAATTGTTTTTCGTCTCCATACCACTTTACCAATACCATCTTATCTCCGACCTTTTCTTTTGCAAATTCTTCAAGGTTGTATCTGCCATCGCTAATCGCCGAATTTTCTATTGTTAAGATATTCCCGTTTAAAGTCCATCCGCAGGTACCGGTATTAGGCCTGGTATCATTTTCTCCCACATAGTCGCGCCCCCATTTTAGATTGATTGTACGGTCAGGATTAAATTTTCCCAATTCACCAGACATTTCGTTATAGTAAAATATTTTTCCAGGAAGAAAATCGGTGGCCATCACTGAGCCGTTGTCTGTTTGGGAAGTTTTTGTTTTTGGATTGTTGGCCAGTATAACCAGAAGGGAGAGGAGAACGGTGATTGATGTTAATAAAAAAAATACTGGCGCAATTTTTGGAAAAATATTTTTTTTCATAATTATTTCGTTATTGATGATCCTCTGTCGGAGCCCTCATCATTGATTGGAAGCACATTATTTAACCCATTATTTGTAAAAGAAAAATCTTTGTTAGTCCAGCTGTCTTTAGCGGTGAAGTATAGATCATTGGTAAGTTGAATATTTTTTCCGAGTTGACCCTGGTCGGGTGTGACCGCTACTTCAAAATATAGGCCGGTCAAGCTATTGGCAGGGAGTAGATTATAACTCCATGTGACCGTTCGATTGTTTGCGTCATATTTTAAATGCGGTCCGATCGTTACGCTTTGTTTGCCGGTGAATTGCACCCCCGAGGGTAGGGAAGTCTGAAAGGCGGCTGATGATAATTGATTGGAGGTGTTAGCCACTTGGACAAATATCCAGTATTTAGTGGTTTCTCCAACTTTTGGCGGCAACGGTCCGCGACCTAACTGGTCGCCATCAGATGTGTAGTATCGAGTCTCACTTTTGAAAGATATTTCTGTGGCCAGAGGCATAGAAGCTTTGATACCAGTACTTCTAAAGACCTGTCCGGCTACGTCACTCAATTCCCCCTCGATTACGGGGGTAATTTCTAGATTAATCTGTTCGGCTTGATCCAAAGTAAAGTGTTTTGCCAGAATGATATTCATTACAAAATTATCTCCTTTGCCCGGAGCCCCGTCAGCTAAAGCGGTACGCGTTTCTTTGTCGGCGTATAGACCGGTTGCATCTGATTTCAGATGGTTTTCTCTAGCGGTCGCTTTTAAGTCAACCATGCCTTTAGAAAAGGCCAAGCGTAATTTTAAATTATTTAAACGGTACTGTCCGTTATTCTTCCAACTAATTTCTACCGGTATTGTTTGGTCCGGTTCGGCGTAAGTAGCCGGGTTATTTACCTTAGCCTCAGAAAAGATGCTGGGAGAAAAAACTGAGATATTTTTTTCATTTTCTGTTTGAGTGAGTAAATGGTCGTTCACAGAAATTTTTGTAGAGATGTTTAATTTTTGTTGGGCATTTTTTGAAGTCAAGATCATATCCCCTTTAATATTTTTTGTTTCACCGGCGGCTAGTGTAAGATTTTGCTCTTCTTTTTTAATACCCTCAAAGATTAATTTAACATTTTCTAATTTTTCTTGCCCATCATTTTTTAAACTGTATGTAAAAGAGGTGGGCGTGCCTGGGAAGGCGCTGTCAGGAGTGGAGAGATTAGCGGTGAGAACTGAGCTAGGGAGACGGGCAATGAAAGTAGATAATTTCTGCTCGCGGGAGGAGCTACCCTCAGCTTGATATGATAAAAACGCGATGATATTTGTATCACTTTTAGTTTCCGTCCAAAGGCGGCCGTAAATTTCCTCCGTTCCGCTAGCGCCCGGATCAATCTTATCTAAATGGAAGGTATTACTTTTATCAAATTTTTCCTCTGGTGTTTTAGTACGGTCCACAACAAATCCCGGCGGCAAACGTACCCCTAAGATTGGCGTAACCAGGGATTGTTTACTGCGATTGGTATATTCAATAGTAATCTTTACATTTTCGCCGCTTTTAACTCGGTCACCCCCGAGTGAGATGGTAAGATCTACTAAATCACTGATACCCGGTTTCCAAAAAAAGAAAAACAAGCTAGCGCCAAGCATAATCACAGCTAAGCCAAGTAAAGCCAGATCAAAAACAAAGAGTTTTTTGGCGTGGCGATAGACGCCATGATAGCGTAAATGGTAATGCCTGTGGAAAAGATTATATATTTTTTTAAGCATATTTTAGGGTAAATATCCTTAATTATTATACCCTATCGCTGTAGTGGGTGCAAATCAGTTTGTTATTTTTTGGTTGCCATTTTTTAGTTGGTTTAGTATAATAGATGAGCAAGAATAGGTTTGTAATTTTTTTTAGTTATGGCTATAACAATCGAAGAGGTCAAAAAAATTGCCAATTTGGCTCGTATTAAATTGACGTCAGTCGAGGAGAAAAGGCATGCCGAAACCATTTCGGTGGTTTTGGATTATATGAAGATTCTAAATGAAGTGGATATTAGTGGGGTGGAACCAACTTCACAGGTGACCGGTCTAGAGGATGTAGTGCGTGAAGACGTTCCGCGTGGTTGCGAAATTAGAAAGGAGCTATTAGGACAGCTGCCGAAGATGAAAAATAATGAGCTGGTGGTGCCAGCGGTATTTGAATAATCTCTATGGAAATAAAGGAGCTACTACAACAGGCTAAAGAAATTTGTTGAGAAGAAAAATATATAATATGAATTTAAATGAACTTACAATAAAGGAAGCGCAAGAAGGTTTGCAGAAGAAAAAGTTTTCGTCAGTAGAATTAACGCAGGCGTGTTTGAATAGAATAAAAGAAAGGAATAAGGTTTTGAACGCCTTTATCACTATTCGCGAGGCCGAGGCCCTTGAGGAAGCTGCAGCTGCTGATAAATTATTACAGACAAAAAAAGCGGGTCCACTCACTGGTATCCCTTTTTGTATAAAAGATTCGATTGCGACCAAGGGTGTACGCTCTACCGCAGCGGCAAAGATTTTGGATAACTATATCCCGCCATTTGATGCTACTGTTATAAAAAAGATTCGTGAACAGGGCGGCGTACTTATTGGAAAAAATAACTGTGATTCTTTCGGCCATGGCGCTAGCAACGAAAATAGCATGTATGGTCCGGTAAAAAATCCATACGATTTGACTAAGGTATCGGGCGGATCATCGGGTGGCACAGCCGCGGCGGTAGCAGATAATATGAGTATATATGGTATAGGTGAGGACACCGGCGGTTCAATCCGCCAGCCTTCCAGTTTTTGCGGTCTCGTGGGTTTGCGTCCCAGTTACGGCCGCAATTCCCGTTTCGGTATTATGCCCATGGCTTCATCTCTTGATATTGTGGGCCCCATGACAAAAACAGTGGAGGATGCAGCGATAGTCATGGAGGAAATCGCTGGGCGTGACCCCTTGGATGCTACTACCGTTCCGGATAAGGTCGGAAAGTATACAGCGAGTTTGGGCAAGTCGGTTAAGGGTTTAAAGATTGGTGTACCTAAGGAATATTTTGAGGTAGCGGGTATGGATAAAGAAGTGGAAAAAATTGTTAGAAATCAGATTGATAAACTAGTTAAGATGGGAGCGAAGGTAAAAGAAGTTAGTTTGCCACATACCAAATATGCTATCGCGGTTTACTATATAGTAGTACCCTCTGAAGTTAGTTCTAATTTTGGTCGTCTAGATGGCGTGCGTTACGGGGTGCGGTCGGAGGCAAAAAATCTTTTTGATCTATATACAGAGACGCGCGCGGCGGGTTTTCACGAAGAGGTAAAACGCAGAATACTTATCGGCACGTATGCGCTCTCCGCCGGATATTATGATGCATATTACAAAAAAGCTCAGCAGGTGCGCACATTAATTCGCGCTGATTTTGATAATGTTTTTGAAGAAGTGGATGCCCTAATTACTCCAACATCGCCATTCCCCGCGTTCGGCATCGGTGAAAAAGCTAACGATCCGCTCGCGTTGTATCTAGCCGATATTTTGGTAAGTCCGGCCGGTGTGGCTGGGGTACCTGCTATTTCTGTGCCCGGTGGCACTACCAAATCCGGCTTGCCGGTTGGTGTGCAGATAATGGGGGCGAGGATGAATGAAGAGATGTTATTTAATATTGGTAATAATTTAGTGGAATAATAAAATAATTATGCCAGAAAGAAGAGAAAGAAATTTAGAAGCAGAAATTGAGGGGGCGGCAAAACAAATTATGTTACGATTGCGTCAGTCTGAATTTTGGGAAAGTTTGGAGGGTATTGTAGATCGTGCATTTGGAAAAAGAGTAAAGGATGCTGAATTAATAGAGAAAATTGTTACTAATACCTTGTGTGCCATAATAAAAAGAATGGATGAAAATAATCGTGAAAAAAGTCTGTCGAGAGTGACATCGGGTCGGCCCTTGGAAGGTGGAGGACTCTATCCATGGGCTATGGCACTACGAAAAGAGTTGGCGTTATCAGAAGAAGATGGAAAGGCTTTGGCCATTCAACTGAAGGCCGGTAAGGCGATATCTCTGGATGCCGTATGTAGTCCTGGTAGGGAATCTGTTGTGAGAGAACTTGCTGATGAAATTATAGAGAAGGGCCGTGGGGGCAGGCCCACTAAAAAAGGGAATGATAAAAATTAAATTAGGGATGCAATGAAATTTTTAGAGAGGGTCACAGCCTTTGCTGCCGTAAGAGAGGTACCAAGGAGGAGTAATTAACTTATTTTTATATAATGTGTTATGTCCGAGAAGAGAGAAGCACCTAGTATCTTATCGGTAAACGAAGTGGTCAGAAAAATTTCGGAAGCGATGGAGAGGACATCGTTCTGGGACGACTTACGTGGGGAGCTTTATGAATTATCAACGATAGGAATTGAAGAAGTACCAGGAGCGAGATTTAGTCCGGAAGAGACCAGAGATATTTTTGAGGAAAAGATAGGGGAGATAATCATGGGATTGAGCGACAATGATCGTATTAAATTATTAACAAAATTATTCGGCCAAGAACCTAGTGACGGTATGTTGTCAAATTTTAGAAAAGGTATAATTAAAAAATTACATGAATCGTCGGTTACGGATCTTCACGATTTGTCGGCTGAAGAAAGAGCTATGGCGGTCTTGAATTTTTCACTCGGCGAAGTATTATCAGAGTATTTTTTAGTCTACCAGGACATGACGAGGAGGGAAGAAAATATGAGGAGAATAAGAAAAGTAGATGATATGGACAACTAATGATTAATAAAAAAGGTTACGTTATAATAATTAACCAAGATAAGTATGTCCACAGAGGAGGTCATAAAAATAAACAATCAACTCGCCACCGCCGGTGAAGTAGTAAATTTTCGCGATAGCTGGAGAATTTTTCGCGTCATCTCCGAATTTGTGGAGGGTTATCAGTTTTTGACTGATTTAAAAAGAGAGGTGACTATTTTAGGATCAGCTCGTCTGCCTTCTAATAATAAATACTATCAAATCGCGGAGGGGTTAGGCCGTTTGTTAGGTAAAGCTGGTTTTACCGTTATTACCGGAGGAGGTCCGGGTATTATGGAAGCGGCTAATAAGGGTGCGTTTGAAGCGGGTGGTGAATCGGTGGGGTTAAATATTCAGTTACCATTTGAACAGCGTATTAATCCTTACGTAAAAAAAGCGGTCGCCTTCTATTATTTCTTCACTCGTAAGGTAATGCTTACCTCGCAGGCTAACGCCTTTGTATTTTTTCCTGGTGGTTTTGGTACGCTTGATGAATTTTTTGAAGTTGTGGATTATATGGAGCTCGGCCACATGGAGAGATCGCCGATTGTTTTGGTGGGCAAGGATTTTTGGGATCCGGTTGTGAATTTTCTTAAGAAAAAATCTTTGGGTGAAATAAACTGCATCGCCGGTTCGGAAATGGATAATTGGCGGGTGGTGGACAGCGCCGAAGAGGCTTTCGATTTTATTAAAGAAGCGCAGGATAGGCCAAATAAATTACCAGCGCAGGGTGGGGGGGATTTGGACTGGACAATTTTTAGAATAATGGCCGAGTTGGTGGATGGTTTTGAATTTTTAACAAAAATTAAGGATGATGTTACAGTGCTTGGTACAAAGAGTATTCTGCCAGGTACACCATATTATCAGGCGGCGTATGAGGTAGGAAAAAATTTGGCTAAGAATAAATTCACCGTTTTGACTGGGGGCGGTCCGGGCGTGATGGAAGCGGCCAACAAGGGTGCCTTCGAAGGTGGAGGAGAGAGTGTTGGCTTGAATATGCGTTTTGATCGAGGTGAACGGAGAAATAATTATATTACCAAATCAATCGGTTTCTATTTTCCCTTCGTTCGTAAGTTAATCATCACCGCGCCGTCCGAGGCATTTGTATTTTTTCCTGGTGGTTTCGGCACCCTGCACCAGCTATTTGAGATGCTTACTTTGATTGAAACTAAGAAGATAGAGCCAATGCCAATATTGTTGTATGGTAGTAATTTTTGGCAGCCGTTAATGGAATATATTCACACATTGCATACAGATTTCAAAACTATTTCCGAAGCGGACGAGTTATATATTCGTGTAATTAATCGGCCAGAAGAAGTTTTGGAATATTTGAAATAACTGGTTGTTATGCTTCCATATTTCCAGATAAATTCATTTCTTATCGGGCCCCTAACCATTCAGGTTTGGGGTCTTTTCGTCTCCCTTGGTATTTTAACTGGAATTTATTTATCGTATCGTTTGGCTAAAAAATATTTTATTTCTGCACAAGTACTTTTAGATATGGCCGTCTGGGCGCTGGTCGGCGGTCTATTGGGTGGGAGGATTTTTTATGTGTTATTCTACTCTTTGGATTATTACTTATTAAATCCGTTGGACGCATTCAAATTTTGGCGGGGTGGGGCGTCGTCCTTGGGCGGTTTTTTTGGTGCGGCGGTAGCGGCCTGGGTTTTTGTCAAAATTAGGCACTTTACATGGAAAGAATCATTGCCGTATTTGGATATTGGGATAG
>Ga0209340_1002586_pt1 | contig 10294 bp, 12 predicted proteins | sample EPASupsiteSAE323_FD_187266 | JGI IMG/M metagenome (GOLD analysis project Ga0209340, IMG submission 187266) | Bioremediated contaminated groundwater from EPA Superfund site, New Mexico - Sample SAE3-23 (SPAdes) (version 2) | ecosystem: Environmental > Aquatic > Deep subsurface > Groundwater >...
AGTGTTTACTACGCTGAATTTGATATGGACAAATTAAACGGTTATGCGGCAAACCATGCATGGACGGCGAAAGAAAAAGGGTTTGATGTTATTTTCAATCCGGAAACCATTAAAAATCTTCAGCTTCGCCTCCGTGCAAACTATACAGACGATTTTTATGACGTTACAACCGGTTCAGTTAGCTGGGACGAGTATCGTTTCATCCTCAACTACAACTTTTAAAGGAGGTTTATTATGAAACAAGAAATGGTTGATCGTATTAAGAACGATCCTGATTTTATTCATCTTGTCAAAACACGCAGTAAATTTGCATGGACATTAACGATCGTTATGTTGGTTATTTACTTCGGATTCGTTTTGACAATCGCGTTTGACCCGTCGATCTTGGGGACTCCGTTGTCTGCCGGATCGGTTACTACCGTCGGGATTCCGGTCGGTGTCGGAGTTATTATTATCGCGTTCCTTTTGACGGGGATTTATGTCCGTCGTGCAAACGGTGAGTTTGATGAACTCACCGCTAAAATCAAAAATAAAGCAAAGGGAGAGTGATGAAAGCGTTATTCTTAGCTCTTTTCTCCGTCGCTGCGTTTGCCGGTGAGGCACTCAGCGGTGCGGTAGAGAAACAACCGCTTAATATGTCGGCTATTATCATGTTCTTGATCTTCGTTGGGGCAACTCTCGGGATCACCTATTGGGCGGCAAAACGCACCAAAACGGCAAAAGATTTCTATACGGCCGGCGGCGGAATCACGGGATTCCAAAACGGTATGGCGATCGCGGGTGACTATATGTCAGCAGCATCATTCCTCGGGATTTCTGCTCTTGTTTATGCAAAAGGGTATGACGGTTTGATCTACTCCATCGGGTTTTTGGTCGGTTGGCCGATTATCTTGTTTATGGTGGCTGAACAGCTTCGTAACCTCGGTAAATACACGTTTGCGGACGTTGCGTCGTATCGTTTGCGTCAAACACCGATCCGTACATTGGCGGCATTCGGGTCTATCTTGACGGTTGTTTTGTATTTGATCGCTCAAATGGTAGGGGCGGGAAAATTGATCCAGCTTCTTTTCGGTTTGGATTATGAGATCGCGGTTATTTTGGTCGGTGTATTGATGATTCTCTACGTAACATTCGGTGGGATGCTTGCGACAACATGGGTTCAAATCATCAAAGCATTCTTGTTGCTCTCAGGTGCGACATTCATGGCGGTTGCGGTTATGGCACACTATAACTTTAACTTCGAATCGTTGTTTGCAACGGCTGTAAGTATGAAAGATCAGTCCATTATGGCTCCGGGTAAATTGGTCAGCGATCCGATCTCGGCAATTTCACTTGGTATTGCATTGATGTTCGGTACGGCGGGTCTTCCGCATATCCTTATGCGCTTTTTCACCGTCAGCGATGCGAAAGAGGCACGCAAATCGGTTTTCTATGCGACAGGATTTATCGGCTATTTCTATATCTTGACGTTCATTATCGGTTTCGGTGCGATCGTTATGGTTTTCCAAAACCCGCAATATCTTGACCTTGCGAAACAAGCGGTAGACGGCGGTGCTCCGATTCTCGGCGGCGACAATATGGCGGCAATTCACTTGAGCCATGCGGTGGGTGGAGACTTCTTCCTCGGATTTATCTCTGCGGTAGCGTTTGCAACCATCCTTGCGGTTGTATCGGGTCTTACCTTGGCGGGTGCTTCGGCTATTTCACATGACTTGTATGCGAGTGTTCTTCGTGCAGGACGTGCGGACGGGATGATGGAGATGAAAGTTTCTAAAATTTCTACGGTTGTTTTGGGTATCGTTGCGATCTATCTCGGTATCGCGTTTGAAGATCAAAACATCGCGTTCATGGTCGGATTGGCGTTTGCAATCGCTGCGAGTGCGAACTTCCCGATCTTGTTCCTTTCAATGTTCTGGTCAAAACTCACGACTCGCGGTGCATTGCTCGGCGGATCATTGGGTCTTTTGACAGCCGGTGTACTGGTAGTTCTCGGACCGACCGTATGGGTAGACGTATTGAAAAACGCGGAAGCGATTTTCCCTTACAAATATCCGGCTCTTTTCTCTGTGAGTGCGGCGTTTATCGGTATCTGGTTCTTCTCGATCACCGATAAGAGTGAAAACTCTGAAAAAGAAAAAGAGGCGTATGAAGCGCAATACATCCGAAGCCAAACCGGTATCGGTGCTGAAGGTGCTGTTGAGCATTGATAAGTTGCCGTGTCTGAAGATATCAGCCTCGAATGAGGCAAGCTTCAGTGCCACAGCGGCTAGCGTAGTCAAAGGGGGTTTGCTCCTTTGGCGTTTTAAATAGGAGTAGACTTGAGTCTTTTTGACCAAAAAGCACTATTGATGTCGATCCATCCCTTTGACCTGCTAGGGGAGAGGATGATCGAAAAACTGATGACCCAGATGGATATCGCCTATTACCCCAAAGAGACGGTCTTGATCGCTCCTAGGGTACGGGCGGAATCACTGTACATCATTATCAAAGGCGTTGTCAACGAAACCATCGAGGGTGAACTCCAAAACGTATACGGGGAGCGCGACAGCTTTGACGCGAACTCCCTGATATACGGAAATACCCAAAGCACCTTTATCGTTGCCGAAGATCTGATCTGCTACGAACTCCCCAAAGAAACTTTCCTCAACCTTCTTCAAGATGTCGAACCGTTCCAAAACTACTTTATGCAAGATTTCATTACCAAACACCAAAATCTCAAAGAGCGTCAGCACCAAAACGAGCTTACCCCTTTTATGGTTTCCCGTGTCGATGAAATCTATCTGCATACTCCCTGTTTCGTAGATGCGTCGTTGAGCATCAATGATTCACTGCGAAAAATGAGCGGGCAGGGGGCAAAGGTTATTTTGGTCCGTCGGGGGGAAGAGGATGGAATCGTCACCGATACCAATCTTCGCGAACGTGTTCTTTTGGCAGGAAAAAGTACCGCAGAGCCGATCGGAGATATTGCCACTTACGGTCTTTTGACGATTGAACGGAGCGATTTTCTCTTTAACGCATTGCTTCTTTTCACCAAATACGGTGTGAAGCGGCTTGTAGTAACGGAAGGGGATGCGATTGTCGGTATTTTGGAGCAGATTGACCTATTAAGCCATTTTGCCAACCATACCCATCTGATTGCCGCATCGATTGAACGTGCAAACAGCATTGACGAGCTTCACAGTGCTCAGCGTTCGTTGACGCACTTAGTTCGATCACTAACAAACAAAGGGGTGCGTGTACGGTATGTTTCTAAACTGGTCAGCGAGCTGAATGCAAAGCTGTATCATAAAGTTTTTGAGATGGTCGTACCGGCATCGATGCAAAATAAATGTGCGCTGATCGTCATGGGAAGCGAGGGACGCGGAGAACAGGTTCTTCGTACCGATCAGGACAACGGTCTCATTATCCGTGACGGAGAAGATGAAGAACAGTTTGCCCCGTATATGATGGAATTAAACCGCCAACTGCTGCAACTCGGTTTTCCCGAATGCAGCGGAAACGTTATGGTTTCCAACCCGTATTGGCGCCGCAGCGTAGCGGATTATAAAAAATTGATCTCAGAATGGATCGAGACGTTCAACGAAGAGAGCCTGATGGGACTCTCTATTTTTCTGGATGCGCAATGCGTCGCAGGAGATAAATCACTGCTGGATGAGTGCCGTGAATATCTGTATGAGCACTTTGAGGGGAGAAGCGACGTTATGGCCCATTTGGCAAAAGTGACGCTGGCATTTGAAACGCCGCTAAGCCTTATCGGAGGATTCGTCTTCGGAAGAGCGGAACACGGCAGTGAACTTGACATTAAAAAGGGGGGGATTTTTGCGATCGTACACGGTATCCGTGTGTTGGCGCTGGAACATAAAATCAGCTCAACCAATACTACCGAACGGATCAAAGAGCTTAACAACATCGGTCTGTTCGACAAACGATTTGCGAGCGAGCTGATAGAAGCGTATGATACGCTGCTCTCGATCCGTTTGCGGGTGCTGCTCTCGCAAAAACAGATCACCGATATTCAAAATTACGTCAACCCGAAACTTCTTGCCAAGGCTGATCGTGATTTGCTCAAAGATGCGTTTAAAATCGTCAATACGTTCAAAAAATTTCTGACCTATCATTTCCATTTGGGGATGGTGGTCTGATGTTTGAGAACTTCAAACGTTCATGGTGCCGGCGTTCACTCAAAGATGAGTCGTATGCATGGCTTTTTGAGCCCTATGAAGGAGACGAAGCGGTCGTATTTGATACTGAAACGACGGGATTGAATACCAAAAAAGATGAAGTCCTCAGCATCGGTGCCGTCAAGATCAAAGGGGATAAAATCCTTACGTCGGAGAGTTTTGAACTCTTCTTGAAACCTTCACGCGAAATCAGTGTCGAAAGTATCAAGATTCACCACATTCGACCGTGTGATCTTGAGAACGCGATCGAACCCGTCGAAGGGGCGAAAAAGTTTCTCGAATTTGTGGGAAATCGCCCGTTGATTGGGTATTATTTGGAGTTTGATATGGCGATGATGAATCGCCTCATAAAACCCTGGATCGGGGTCAATTTGCCGAACCGTCAAATCGAAGTCTCGGGACTCTATTTCGATAAGAAAATTGAGCTCATTCCACAAGCAAATATTGATCTACGTTTCGATACAATTTTACGTGATTTAAACATCCCTCGGATGGGACAGCACAACGCGTTGAATGATGCGATAATGACCGCTATGGTCTATATAAAATTACAACACATTACTAAACTACATTAAGGAGCCTTACTTATGAGCGATATCGTCAAACCGACTTTTCATCCAAACCGAGAGTTTGCTAAAAATGCACGCATTAAAAACATGTGCGAATACCACGATTTACAAGCGTGGGCAGAGGAAGATTATGAAGGATTCTGGGCTCATTTTGCCAATGAAAAAATTGACTGGTTTAAACCGTATACTCAAGTACTAGATGAGAGTAACGCACCGTTTTACAAATGGTTCGTGAACGGAAAACTAAACGTTGCTCACCAATGTATCGACCGTCACCTCACTTCACGCAAAAACAAAGCGGCGATCATTTTCGAAGGCGACCGCGGTGACAAACAAATTATTACCTATCTTGAACTTTATTACAACGTCAATAAGTTCGCAAACCTCCTTAAAAACGAGTTCCATGTCAAAAAAGGCGACCGTGTTGTAATCTATATGCCGATGATCCCGGAAGCGGCGTATGCGATGCTTGCGTGTGCCCGTATCGGTGCGATCCACTCGATTGTTTTCGGCGGATTCTCATCCGAAGCGCTCAAAGACCGTATCGAAGATGCGCAGGCTAAATTGGTAATCACCGCAGACGGTGCATACCGCAAAGACAAACCGTACATGCTCAAACCGGTCGTTGACCAAGCGATCGATGCCAATTCTCCGGTAGAAAAAGTTCTCGTGGTCGAGCGTAACAACGAAGACGTTACCTGGGTAGCGGGACGCGACTACTCGTACAACGAATTGATCAAATCTCAATCAAGCATTTGTGAAGCCGAAGAGATGGATGCGGAAGATCCGTTGTTCCTCCTCTATACGTCAGGTTCTACCGGAAAACCGAAAGGGGTACAACACAACTCTGCGGGGTATATCCTTTGGGCACAAATGACGATGGAATGGGTATTCGACGTCAAAGAAAACGACACCTACTGGTGTACTGCCGACGTCGGCTGGATTACCGGACACACCTACATCGTTTACGGACCGCTTGCAATGGGTGCGACGACGGTAATGTTCGAAGGGGTTCCGACCTATCCGGATGCGGGACGCCCGTGGAAAATGGTCGAAGAGTATAAAATCAACCAATTCTACACCGCTCCGACAGCCATCCGCGTATTGCACAAAACGGGTGAAGACGAGCCGGCAAAATACGATCTCAGCAGCCTGAAAGTCCTCGGAACCGTCGGTGAGCCGATCGACCCTCCGGCATGGAAATGGTACTATGAGGCAGTCGGCGGAAGTAAATGTGCGATCGTCGATACTTACTGGCAAACCGAGACGGGGGGACACATCGTTTCTCCGCTTCCGGGTGCGACTCCGATCAAACCTGCGTGTGCGACATTCCCGTTACCGGGTATCATCGCTGAGATCCTTGATCCGCAAACCGGTGTCAAAGTACCAGCAGGAGAGGGCGGTTATATGTGTGTAACCCGTCCTTGGCCGTCAATGATCCGCGGAATCTGGGGCGATCCTGAGCGTTTCGTGAAATCATACTTCGGCGATGTTAAAAAAGATGGCCAGCCGGTATACTTCACCGGTGACGGTGCAATCTACGACGAAGAGGGGTACATCACGATCACAGGACGTACCGATGACGTTATCAACGTTTCAGGTCACCGTATGGGAACCGCCGAAGTTGAAGCGGCATGTAAAAAACACCCTAACGTCGCAGAAGTAGCCGTTGTCGGTAAACCGCACGATATCAAAGGTGAGGGGATCTTCGCCTACATCGTTCTCAAAAGCGAAGACACCGTCGGTGAAGAGATGGAGATGGTCAAAGAGATCAACAAAGTGATCATGAAAGAGATCGGTAACATCGCTATCTGTGATGATATCGTTTTCGTTCCGGGCTTGCCGAAAACTCGTTCAGGAAAAATCATGCGCCGTATCCTTCGCTCTATCGCGAAAGGCGATGCGATCACTCAGGATATCTCGACTCTCGAAGATCCGTCGATCGTTGCGACTATCGAAGCGAAAGTCAAAGGGTAATAGCTTTCTTTTTCTCCTTTTTCCCGCTTCGGCGGGAATCCTATAAAATATCCCTCAACTTTTAATTTCTTATTTGTCTTTTCATTGTTTTTTAGCTATTCTATATCTATGAAATAAAACAGGATAATGAGAAATTGATGATTGAAACCAAGCTCATATCTACCAGCCAACTCTCCAAAAAACTTTCTTATCTTCAAGTGTATAAGGATATTTATTGTCTCGATGCCGTTCTTCCGAAGATGCTTTTGGTTGGGGTACAGACGTATTAAATTTTAAAGAGGAAAGTAAATAAGTATGATTGATTTAAGAGATCCAGTTTGGCAATTCTGGGGAGTATTACTTGCATTAGTATCTATTGTGATTCCAATTATAATCTATTTATTGCAACGACAAAAAAAAGCTCTTTCTTACTCTTTAGTATCTACCACCCATTTATTAACTGATCATGAAGAATTTGAAGGGAAACTTCAAGTGCTTTATGAAGGGCAACCGGCACAGAATATCTCATTATTGATTTTAAAATTTATTAATTCAGGTAATGTACCTATTACATCAAATGATTACGAACGTCAAGTATCAATTTTATTGGGTGAAAATTCAAAAATTCTTTCTGCTGTTGTGATTGAAATAGAACCAAAGAATTTAGATGCTGAAGTAATAATAGATGATAATCGTATAAGAATAAAAGAAATTTTACTAAACCCAAAAGATGCAATAACTTTAAAAATACTTGTGAGCGATTTAGATACATTTTCTATCGATGGAAGAATTATTGGTATCAAAGCAATAGATAATTTGGGAAAAGCTAGTAAATTTCAAAAAATATTATTATTCTTATTTAGCATATTATTTATTATAGGCTTCTATTTGCAAGTTAAGCATTCTCCACAGTTTCAGTCCCCACTGCTTCAGTTATCTACATACTACTCTTCATTAGAAGCTAAGTTAGGGCTTATATTGATATCAATTAGTTACATTGGAATTGCAGTTTTGGTTATGATTAAAAAAGAAATTAAAGAAATAGTATCGAAAATATTTTGATTTATAAAAACATTAATAATCATTAGCGGAGAAAAAGATGGAATCTAAAATATTACACGTCGGAATTCTAAGCAAAGCCGATTACATTAAACGCACTATTGCCATCGCAAAAGGGGAGTATAAACCCAAAGTAGATGAACCGAAAGTATGGTTTGAATCGATCAAGTTATTGGTACAGATTCTTAGTAACAAAAAGCAAGAACTTTTGAAAAATATCGTCGAAAAAAATCACAGTTGATATGAGGTTTCCTTGCCTAACAAATATATAGTCGAATTTGTAGAGCTTAAAAATGGGGATCAGCCATTTTTAGAATTTATCGATTCATTGAATGAAGAAGTGCAGGCTGAAATTTTTGCGACGATTGACGATTTTATACATAAGAAAAATAATTCTTTGAAAATCAAAGAAAATCTTTCTAAGGCATTGGAAGATGGAATTTTTGAGCTTAGAACAACATTTGCAGATGGAATTGCACGTACACTTTACTTTTATGTGAGTGGAAAGCGTGTTATAATTACACATGGATTTATAAAAAAGACGCAAAAAACTCCGCGAAAAGAAATAGACCGCGCAAAAGCGCTTCGTTCAGCTCATACAGAAAAGGAGAGCAAATGACGAATTACGAACAATTAAAAGCGAAAAAAATGGAAAATGCAACATTTAAAAGATTTTATGATCTTGCAATGGGGCGAAAAAAACGGGGTATTACCGTTTCGAATAGAAAAATTGGGCGTGTTTTGACTCCTAAAAATCCTTCTCTATCTGATCAGCTAAAAGCTATCTAAAATATTTATTTTCTTCCTCCCGCTTCGGCGGGAAACCTCTCACATTATTTTCCCGTTTACTAAGTCCCCTTATGCCATAATCCCGTACTTACAAGGGAGTTCTTATGGCCGCAGGTTCCACGATCTACAAAGCACAACTCAGTATTTCCGATATGGATCGCAACTACTACGAAACCCATGAGATTACGATAGCCCAGCATCCCTCGGAAACCGATCAGCGTCTCATGATCCGTCTCGCGGCATTTGCCCTCAACGCCAGTGACCGCCTGATTATTACCAAAGGGATAGGGGGAGACGACGAACCCGAGCTGTGGGAGAAAAACTACGGCGGAGAGATCGAGCTGTGGATCGATCTGGGACAGGTGGACGAGAAACGGCTTCGCAAGGCGTGCGGAAGAGCGAAGAGCGTCATCGTTTACACGTATAACTATAAAGCCGCAATAGCATGGTGGAAACAATACGGCTCCACGTTTGCACGGTTTAAAAATCTCCGTGTAATCCATCTGCATGCCGAGGGGATAGAGAAACTGTGCGAGCGTTCGATGTGGCTGCAGTGCAATATCAGCGACGGTGAACTCAGCTTTCACAGTGACTCGGGAGATGTTACAATTATGCAAGAAGAGTGGCAATAATACGTCACGATTCTTCACACTGCTTCGACCTTTATCTCTAAATCCGTTACCTTTGGCTATACTACCTCCTATATTATCTCCATTGACGGATAAACCCATGAAACGAAAAATCGGAAAATTTAAAAGCTCTATCGCTACCCTCGAACTTCAAGACCGCGTATTGCGCGAAAATACCCTTATTCTGGCAGAGCCGGGTTCAGGAAAGACCCATCTTGCCAACAAAATCCGCGAATTTGTCATCGCAGCCGGCATTCCGACGCTGTATCTGGATTTTTCGAATCCTACCCCTGACGAAGTAGAAGAAAAATTCAAAAAAGGGAGCGACTTTCACTACATGTGTTTTGAGGAGAGTGAAGCGTTCAACACCGCTTTGGATGAAGCGATCGCACAGCGCCAGAACATTTACATGGCGGTCAGCCCTTCGTTTTTCGCCAGCAAACGGGAGATCAAAAGTAACCTCTCAAAAATGATGCAAAAGCGCGAACTCTTGGAAAACTATTACTACATCATGCAGGAAATCGCGAGTCTGGAAGGGTTCTATACCAAATTCGAAGACTTTATGTTCTACATCTTCGACCTTGTCAATCTCAAAAAATTCGGTCTTACCTTTTTGGCACAGCCGCATGAGATGTTTGAAAATCCGCGTATCAAACTGCTCTTTTCATTCCTCTTTATCGGGCGCTGTTCAAACGCCTATTATTACAATACGACCGTTTTGCGTTCTATGGAGCCGAATACGTTCTTGTATCAGCACCGGGTAGATAACCGCTCGCTCCTCTTTAACAACATCCAAAGCGATATCGTTTTTATCGACGATTAAATCTCTGCCTTGATTCCCCTCCCTTTTTTAATGATCCTTGCGATGATGCTCTGGGGAGGGGGATGGCCCGCTCTTAAAATCCTCACCGAAAGCGTATCGTGGGAAGTGGCGACATTTTGGCGCTTTGCGCTGATGAGCATCGCATTTCTCCCCGTACTGTGGTGGCACAAAAAATCGATTCATCTCTCATATCGGGCATTTGGCTGGGTTGCTCTCAGCGGCTTTTTGAATGCGCTGTTTATGGCCCTCTCTTTTTGGGGAGTAGCGGCTGGGACTGCCGGAGCGGGA
>Ga0209340_1002589_pt1 | contig 10289 bp, 4 predicted proteins | sample EPASupsiteSAE323_FD_187266 | JGI IMG/M metagenome (GOLD analysis project Ga0209340, IMG submission 187266) | Bioremediated contaminated groundwater from EPA Superfund site, New Mexico - Sample SAE3-23 (SPAdes) (version 2) | ecosystem: Environmental > Aquatic > Deep subsurface > Groundwater >...
TTGGCGACGAAAAATAGGACCGCCTTTCAAAATTCGCTATTGAAGCTCATATGCGGTTATAGATCTCGGTCATCCCTCTTAGTCTCTCTGACAGGTCGAGCTGTATCTGGCCGGGGGTCAGCTGCCACCGGTAGTTGTCCTTGGTAGTGCCGGGGCGATTCATCCTGGACCCGGCGCCCAGGGAGAGGAGATCCTGCATCGGCAGTATGGCCACATCAGCCACAGACATCATGGCCAGCCTTATCATCTCCCAGGGGGCCTGGTCGGCGTTGATCTCCCTCCCTATATAGCTGAAGAACCGCTTCTTCTCATCTGGCGAGGCTTCGCTCTCAAACCAGCCCTTGACGGTATTGTTATCGTGTGTCCCTGTGTAGATTATGCGGTTTCTCTGATGGTTGTGAGGCACATAGGGGTTCTTTGGCATGCCCTCGCCGAAGGCGAATAGCAGCACCATCATCCCCGGTATCTCGAACCTGCTCATGACCTCCCTGACTGCAGGGGTTATTATTCCCAGATCTTCGGCAATTATGGGAACGCAGTTGAAATGCCTGTATATCTCAGACAGGAAATCCTCAGCCGGAGCCTCGACCCAGTGTCCGTTTACAGCAGTCGTCTCTCCTGATAGAACCTCCCAGTAGGCCACCAGCCCCCTGAAGTGGTCTATCCTGAGCAGGTCGAATAGGTTGAAGTTGTGGCCCAGGCGCCGTATCCACCAGGCAAATCCGGTCTCCTTGATGACATCCCAGTTGTAAAGAGGATTTCCCCAGAGCTGGCCTGTGGCGCTGAAGTAATCGGGCGGCACTCCTGATGAGGCGGTCTGCTGCTTATTCTGGTCCAGCTTGAAGATCGACTGGTTGGCCCAGACATCGGCGCTGTCATAGTTCACATAGATGGGTGCATCGCCTATAATCTTTATATCCTGGCTGTTGCATCGGGCTTTTAGAGCTCTCCATTGCTTGAAGAATATATACTGCAAAAATTTTTCCCTGGATATTCCATCCTGCAGCTTATCTGCTGCCTTTTGCAGCTCCTCCCCATGCCTGTCCCTGAGACCTTCAGGCCACCTGGACCAGGCAGATCCGCCCTGGTCGGCCTTGATGGATTTGAAGAGGGCAAAGTCGTCCAGCCAGGATGCCTCCCTGCGGCAGAAGGCCTCATATTCAGGGCTTCCTCCCCTGGACTTGAACTTCAGGTAGGCCTTGTCCAGTATCGCATCCTTGAAAGATATGACTGCTGAATAGTTTATGATCCCTGGCTCAAATGCTGGAACGGGGGCCACATCCTCCTGAAAGAGCAGCCCGTCGACCATGAGCAGGTCAGGGCTGATAAGAAGCCGGTTTCCAGCAAAGGCCGATATGCTGTCGTAGGGAGTGTTTCCAAAGGCCGGATCTACGGGGCTTAGAGGCAGGACCTGCCAGTAGATCTGCCCGGCCCCGGCCAGGAAATCAGCGAACTTATGGGCTTCAGGTCCGATATCGCCTATGCCCCATGACGATGGCAGAGAGGTAATGTGCAGCAGGACTCCGCTTCCCCTGATATTCATCCTCATAGATTCACCTGGCCCTGCAGCAGGGCCGCTGGAAAATCGCTCAGTATATCACATAGGTACAACTCACCATCACCTTCTCTGGTTCTTTCAAGGACGGCATCCCTCCATACATGAGGAGCGACGCCTGGCACTGCCACATGCGTATCCCCCCAGACCTCACTGCCCAGGGGAAGTTCATACCGGCCTATGAGCTCTGCCAGGAAGCGGGGCACTACGGTTATCGTCCACAGGCCTTCATGAGCCCTGGCAAAGGCTATGCAGTGGTCCTTCTTCTCGCCCTCTATCTTCAGGGGCATGTAAGATCCCATGCCAAATAGCTCAGGCCAGGATCTCCTTGCCAGTAGAGCCCTGTGAATGAGGAAGAGCTTGATCCTCCCGTCCTCCCTGGCTGCCAGGAGGTCTCTTGCAAGGCCTGGCAGGTCTTCTGGCTCTCTCCTGGAGATCTCATCGAGGATCTCCATCCTACTATTGAAGTCCACAGGCCGACGGTTGTCTGGATCAACAAGGCTCAGGTCCCAAAGCTCAGTTCCCTGGTAGAAGTCGGGGACCCCCGGGGCTGTAATCTTTATCAGGGCCTGGGAGAGGGAGTTGAAGATCCCGTAATGCGAGACCATGGCAGAGAACTCTGTCAGGTCTTCTAGAAACTCGTTCTCCCTGCCGGGCCGCAGTATTTCATCCAGGAATGAGATCAGGGCCTGCTCATAATCGGCATCCGGCTTTGTCCAGCTCGAGTGGACCTTTCCTTCCCTCAGCGACTTTGCCATGTACTCCTTAATTCTATCGCAGAAACGTCCGTCTGTGCAGTGAAACGGCAGCGCCCCTATCAGTGTCTGGTAAAGGAAGTACTCCTCATTCCTGTCCGGCACCTCAACTCCCCGGACCTGCCTCTTCTTCCCCTGATTTTGCCTTGCCCACCCCATGACCTTCGCCCTCCAGATATCAGGAATCTCTGATAGGACACTGATCCTGACGCTTGAGTCTTCGCCCCTCTTGGTATCATGAGTCGAGGTAGCATTCATGGAGTGAGGCCAGATCCGGGCTCTCTCCTGGCAGAACCTGTGGAACTCATCAATGGAGACTCCAAAGGTCTCAGGGCTTGCGCCGACATTGTTCTGTGAGATCAGCCTGTTATATGTGTAGAGGACTGTATCCTCAAAGCCCTTGGCCATTAGAGGGCTTGAGAACTGCTGGAACCTCATTGCAAACTCGATCCACCGGTCACGCTCCTCCTCTGTGAAGCGCGCAGACATCTCCAGGAGGAGCACCAGCTCTATGAAGTCCAGCTCCACTGTGAGATCCGGATTCATCTTCCTGGCTTCTTTCAGGGAGCTTTTGATATAGCTTCTGTCGGAATCTCCAATCCCGCGGCTGCTCACGTAGGTTCTGTACACCGGGAAGAGAGATAGCGCCTCGACCAGGGACCTCCTCAGACCATGGAATGTGGCGTCGCGTCCGTACCTGTTCCCTGCGGCGATCCTCTTTAGAAGCACTGCCAGGTTATCGATATCCCCCTTCATCTGCCTCTCAATTATCATCTTCTTCTTCCGATAGACTATCTCCTCAAACGGCGCCATCTTGCCTGCAAAACCAGTGTAAATCTCATCAAAGCGGCAAGCGCTCTTCTGATTGCAAAATAGGGCGCCTGCCATGCTCAGGAAGTCGTATCCAGTAGTCCCCTCAACAGGCCAGGAAGTTGGCAGGCCTTCCTCTCCGGATAGTATCTTCTCTACAACGATGTAGCAGTCTTTAGCCCTCGACCTCAGCCTTTTCAGATACTCCTCAGGATCAAATAGGCCGTCTATGTGATCTATGCGAAGGCCGGTGATTCTTCCTCGCTCGACTAAATCCAGAACACGTGCATGGCTTGTATTGAATGCTTCCTCGTCCTCCGCCCTCACAGATATAAGGTCGTTTATGGTGAAGAACCGCCTGTAGTTGATCTCTTCCCTGGCCGCCTCCCAAAAGGCCAGATTGAAGTTCTGCTGGGATAGCAGGCCGTCAAGCAGGTCGAAGCTCTCGGGCACGCCCTTCTCGCCATTGAACGCCTCCAGGTTATCGTCTATGATCCTTCTTACCTCCGGCCTCTCAGAATAGAACTTCCAAAGAGATCTCTTGATCTCTTCAGCCTGGACCTCTGCACTCTCCTCGCTCAGCTGCATGAGGTCTGGGACCAGGTCTTGAATTATATCAGGAAGATGGCCTTGATTGCAGACTGGAATGCTTTCATGATCGTCTTCATTCACCAGAGTCTCCTGACTGCTCTTTAGACCTGCCTTAAGCATTGTGGCATCCTTAAGCAAAGTGGCATAAGACTCGATGCTTAGAGGGAACCCTGCCTGGCCGAAGTGGATCCAAAATCCTTCGCTTCCGAATGTAAGCATGAGCTCTCCCTTCTCCAGACACCTGGAATAATGGTCTGAGAGAAACGGCGCCAGGAGCCTCCTGTCCTGATGGTCTCTGGGATGAGACCAGTTGATGTCAAAGAAGTTTCTGTACTTTGACCTGGACCCGTTCTCCAGCAGGTCTGATAAGAGCGGGTTCTGGTCTGAGTAGGCCATGTGGTTTGGCACTATATCCTGTATCCAGCCCATGCCGTGCCTCTTCACCTCAAGGGCCAGCTCCTCGAACTCCTCAACAGTTCCAACCTCGGTGTTGATCTCCCTTGGGTCTGTCACGTCATACCCATGAGTGCTGCCCTTCATGGCCTTGAATATGGGCGAGGCGTAGATATCGGAGATTCCAAGGCCCGCCAGGTAGGGCACTATCTCCACGGCATCCTTAAAGCCGAAGTGTGAGTTGAACTGCAGCCTGTAAGTCGAGGCGGGCAGGCGCATTTAGAATGTCCTCACATGCATATAGCCTTCCAGGCGCTGGAACTGCTCTATCCACTTCCTGGCAGCCTCATCGCCCTTCTCGGCCTTGGCCTGCATCCCGCTTATCATCTGCTTGCTTATGGAGAAGAGGATGTTCTGGGTCTTCCAGAGTCGGGGCTGCAAACTGAGGTCATCCAGGGCCTTGGACAGGTCATTTATGGAAGAAAGCTGCTCTATGTCATCTGGCTTTTTTAGCAGTCTCTCCATAAGCAGGTCGACCTTCTGGCCGGCCAGGAGCGAGAGCTTGGCCATGTCGAGATCCGCCGGCGCCTTCTCCACCTCACCTGCAACCTTCTGGAGCTTGGATATATCCAGGTCCTGCAGGGCTTTCCTGATCTCTCTGTTGAGAACGAACCTGCGTATGGTTTCCAACGGGTCTGGCAATGGGACGCTTAGGTCCTTCATCACCTGAATCAGCGCATAATGGTGATCATAGATCATCCTAAACGAGTTGGAGATCTCCTCATTGGTGCGCTCCAGGATCTGATCGAAGATCCTGATCTGCTCATCGCGGAACAGGTTCCAGAACCCATAGTTATGGGCTCCAAAATGCTTATCTATCAGCCTGATGGCCTCGGGGATGTTCGATCTTGAGAAGGCGCCTTTGATCTCATCTCGCATGATCTCATAGGCCTCCTCGCTCGTGAAGTGCTGAACGCCTCCGTCGAGGTAATGGCCCTCAAAGAAGAGGACTGCAAAGTTGGTCACACCCTCCTCCCAGGTGATATCAGAGTGGACGTGGACCCTGCCTATGGCCAGCTTCTGCTCTCCGACCTCCTCCAAATCGTAGACCAGGCTGTCTACCGTATAGCTGTAGACCTTGGCGGTCTTTGGGTACTTTGTGAATAGAGACGATATGGCATAGTGGGCTGTGACCCTGATCAGGTCTACTGCAGAGGGCTTCACAAGCTTCTCATAGATCTCTGCCCCGTTGCCGAAGCCCTTGATATTGCTTATCGCCGGCCTGAGCCTCTCCTCGAACTCAGGCTCAAGGTCTATTCCGGAGATATCCCTTGTGAGCTGTATGGCCCGGGCCGCATACCTCATAACCTGGGTGGTCTCAATCCCCGAGATCTCATCAAAGAACCACCCGCAGCTTGTGAACATCAGAAGTGAGTTCCTCTGCATGCCAAGGAGCTTTAGCACCCTGACCTTCTCCTGCTCGCTTAGGTCTCTGGTGGCGTGGTCTGAGAGGAACTTGGATACATTCTGGACAGACCTGTCCAGTATGACCCAGATATAATCGTCCCTGGCCTGCCAGGGGTCGCGCAGGTAGTTCTTTGCCTCCCTCTCGTATATGGGGATCAATGCGTCTCTGAGCCAGTCCATGGCCTGGCGCAGCGGCGCCCTCCAGGCCTGGTTCCAGCCCGGATGGGCACCCGTATTGCAGCCGCAGTCGCTCCTCCACCTCTCTATGCCGTGCACGCAGGACCAGGAGGTGTTCTCAATGACCTCTAACTCGTGGGTCGGCGGGTGCTTCTCCAGGTACTCGCCATAGACTGTGATCTTGGCCAGGCCCTTGGATTCTATGTGGTAAAGGCAGTATGCCAGTGCCATGTCGCCATTTGGGTGGTGATGCCCGTAGGTCTCTCCGTCAGTGGCAATGCTTACCAGCTGGTCGTCACCGTTATCTTCAAAGGCCTGCATCAGGCGGTTTGCAAAGTTCTCACCATTGTCAAGAATGTTTGAGAATGCCACGTCCTTGGATATGGGTCCGTCGTAGACGAAGATGCTCATGACCCGGCCGGACTTAAGCCTGCAGATGTAGGGCATCTTGATGTCAATCTCGACCTCTGTGACGCTCTTCCACTCCTCATCCCCAATCCTTCTGACCCTGCCCACCTGGTGGGGCGCCAGTATCACAAACTTTATTCCCTGCTCCGACATCAGATCCAGGCTCTCTAAATCCACGGCGGTCTCGGGCAGCCACATCCCCTCGGGCCTGCGGCCAAAGCGCCGCTCGAACTCCAGAAAGCCCCAGATCACCTGGGTCTTCTTATCCCTGGAGTTGGCCAGGGGCATTATGAGATGGTTATAAGCCTGGGCTATGGCCGGGCCGTGGCCCGAGAACTTATCCCTGGCCATCTTATCGGCAGAGATGACTGCATTGAAGGTATCCCTGGCACTTATGTCCATCCAGGCCAGGAGAGTTGGGCCGAAGTTGAAGCTTATCTTCTCATAGTTGTCTGTAATGTCTATGATCTTCATCTCAGGATTAAGTATCCGTGAGGCGGTGTTTGGCTCGTAGCACTCTGCGGTGACCTTGGCATTCCAGTCATGATAAGGGTAGGCAGAGTCCTGAAGCTCTACCTCCTGAAGCCAGGGGTTCTCCCTGGGAGGCTGATAAAAATGGCCGTGTATGCAGATATATTTGCTCATATTCCTAAATATAATATAAAGCTAAGAGGCCCTATATCAAATTTTTCAGAAGTTTCTATATCGGAAGGCGCAGACGACCCGGGCCCCATCTACCTCTCCTCTGAGGTATCTACGGCCTTTTTCCAGGCCTCTTTGCGAGATGGAAATGTGACCTCCACGGCTCTGGAATTGAAGTTCTTCACAGCCATCTTATATGGAAACGGCGCAAAGACCAGGAACTCTGCTCTCCCGTCTCCCCAATGGGCGCCAAGCTTCCACAGCCCCTCGTCTTGCGAGGGGAATGATCGAGTCACACCACCTCCTTCTTCAACTCGTCCAGGAGCAGCCTTAGCTCCAGGAGGGGAACTTCAACCGAGCCGGAGGTATCGAGCCTGCCCCCAAGCTCGTGTATGGACCTGTCCAGGAGGAAGATCTCCAAAAGCAGCTTTAATTCGTCTCTGTCCCTGGGCACGAAATCTGCACCGCCTGCAGCCTCCATGTAGGCCCTGACAAAGATTCCGCTGGCATACCTGGACCAGAGCCGGGTCCAGGGCTTAAGCACCTTGAGATCCTCAGGCCTGGTCGAGGCGTGGCTGAGCATTGCACAGGATGCTGCAAAGCAGATGGAGATGATCATGCTGGCCACATCGCGTATTGGAGACCTCTTTACCCTGCTCTCAGCCAATAAATATCCGGGCCTGCTGTCGAACTCGAAGATATAGAAGTCCTTGCCTGTGTAGAGGAGCTGCTCTAGACGATAATCGCCGTGGACCCTGATCCTGGTGGTGTCTATCTTGCGACTCGTGATATTCTGAAGCAGGCTTAGTATCACCATTCTTGAGGCCAGTATGGAAGTGAGATCTGACCTGAGCTCTTCGGGCAGGTCGCGTGCACAATCCTCCAGAGACTGGAATATCCGTGTGGCCGATGTCCTCATAGACTGGTAGATCGACCTCTGGTAAAGTTCAGAGAACGGCTCGGGTGCGAAGGCGGGGTCATCGGACGACCCGCTGCTCAGGGCCAGGTGCATCTTTGCAGTCCGCATGCCTATGAGCTGGACCATCTCAATATAGGCCGAGCCCATCAGGTCCCTGATCTGGTCTGGAATGGCCTCTGGCTCCACATCCAGGACAGAGCCTGGCAGCTGTGGCGGATGCATATCCTTTTTGGACAGCACCCTATCGAAGTACCTGCCTATCTCATCTGAGGTGAACTCCCAGGCGTCGCCTTCACTTTGCACAAATCCCTGGAGCATGCCTATGGAGATTGGCTCAAACCCCTCCTGTCGGTATTCTATGTCTCCTAAAAAGGGAGGTATATGGACAAAGCCCTGTCTCGTCAGGAACCTGGTCATCTCCAGGTCGTGGTTCACCCCGTCCTCGAGCTGCCTGTAGACCTTCAGGAAGAATCTGTCCCTGAGCTGGAACACGGCCATGCCCTGCCCGGACTTGAGGATCTGGATCTCAAAGCTGGAATCATCGATATCTAAGTTCCTGGGGGCGGCCTTCTCAGAGCGGAAGATGAGCTCGCCCCTCTCGCCCTTGGCCCGTCTCCTGTGCAGAACCATGGCGATGAGGTTCTTTGAAAGCTCTCTGTCGTAGATGCCGTCGTACATCACTCCCTCCCTGGTGCTTGTATGCAGCCCGGCCACCAGACTTTGGGGGTACCCCTCCCTCAGCGTCTCGGCTTTCTCCTTGGGCATGAATGAGAGCGGCAGAAGATACAGCTCGGGCAATCCCTGGGTATAGTTTATCTCCAGAATCAGGATGTATGACAATGTCACTTTGGAGACGGGGATTTCCTCCAGGATGTTGACCTTGCGAACAGTCCTTCTCCTTCCGCCAAACCAGCTGCAGCACCGGAGGTAGTTTGGAATGATCTCGTTTTCGATCTCGCTTCTGGCCCCCTCCTCCATCAGCCGGGACCATTCCCGGACCGATATCAGCGGCATGGACCCCTGTTCTGTCACGCATACCGCTTCCTTGTCGGGCTTGATTGCAAACCAGTAGTAATCATAAGGCCCGATGGTGAGCGGATATGGCCTGTCTTCAATCACATGGAACCTGTTGCCGCTAAATAGCCCAAAGGGCGTCTTGCCTGCATATTTGTTCAGGTTCAGCTCTACATACTGCGTGAACCTGGAGAGGTTGGTCACAACCAAAATAGTCTCATCCAGGTACTGCCTCAGGAAGGCGAAGATCTTGGGGTTTGAAGGGTACAGCACCTCCAGGTCGCCCCGGCCAAAGGCCTTAAACCTCGCCCGCAGAGCAACGGTCTGCTTCATCCACCTCAGAAGCGAGAAGGGGTCCCTCTCCTGGTTGACAACATTTACAGCCTCATAATGGTACTCGGGATCGGTTATCACCGGCAGATAGAGCTTCTGGGGGTTAGCCTCAGAGAATCCGGCGTTCCTGGTCCTTGACCACTGCATGGGCGTCCTGACCCCGTTTCTATCACCAAGATAGAAGTTGTCGCCCATGCCTATCTCATCGCCGTAGTAGATCACGGGAGTGCCCTTGAGGGCAAAGAGGAGCACATTCATGAGCTCTATCTTCCTGCGGTTGTTTCCCAAAAGCGGAGAGAGCCTGCGACGGATGCCGAGGTTGATCTTGGCCCTTGGGTCGTGAGCATAGACCCTGTACATGTAGTCTCTCTCTTCATCAGTGACCATCTCCAAAGTCAGCTCATCGTGGTTCCTCAAAAAGAGCGCCCACTGGCAGTTATCGGGTATCGCCGGGGTCTGATCTATTATGTCCACTATGGGAAACCTGTCCTCCATCTGAACTGCCATGAACATCCTTGGCATCATGGGAAAATGGAAGGCCATGTTGCACTCGTCTCCCCCACCAAAATAAGCCGCCGCATCCTCAGGCCACTGGTTGGCCTCGCCAAGGATCATCTTGTCCTTGAAGGTGCCGTCTATGTGGGCCCGGAGCTTCTTTAAAAATGCGTGAGTCTCTGGCAGGTTCTCACAGTTTGTGCCCTCACGTTCGTATAAGTATGGGACAGCATCCAGCCTCATGCCGTCAACGCCGAGGCCAAACCAGAAATCGATGGCCCGAAACATTGCCTTCTGTACCTGGGGGTTGTCGTAGTTCAGGTCGGGCTGGTGGTGGTAGAAGCGGTGCCAGTAATAGGCCTTGGCCACAGGGTCCCAGGTCCAGTTGGATTTTTCAAAGTCCTGGAAGATTATCCTGGCGTCTTTATACCTTTCAGGGGTATCGCTCCATACGTAAAAGTTCCTCCAGGATGTTCCGGGCCTGGCCTGCCTCGATTTCTGGAACCAGGGGTGCTGGTCTGAGGTGTGGTTCAAGACGAGCTCGGTTATGACCCTCATTCCCCTGCGGTGGGCCTCGTTTAGAAACTTGCGAAAGGACCTGAGATCTCCATAGTCAGGATTGATGCTGAAGTAATCTGTGATGTCGTATCCATCGTCTTTCAGGGGCGAGGGATAGAACGGCAGTAGCCAGAGTGCAGTCACTCCCAGGTCCTGAAGATATCCAAGCTTC
>Ga0209340_1002590_pt1 | contig 10283 bp, 17 predicted proteins | sample EPASupsiteSAE323_FD_187266 | JGI IMG/M metagenome (GOLD analysis project Ga0209340, IMG submission 187266) | Bioremediated contaminated groundwater from EPA Superfund site, New Mexico - Sample SAE3-23 (SPAdes) (version 2) | ecosystem: Environmental > Aquatic > Deep subsurface > Groundwater >...
GCCGCTCGATAGTTGCCTTTCTGCGTTGCCATCGGATGGATTCTCTCTCAATATCTTCACGCTCGATTGCGTTTCGACCTGCTCTTCCAGTCAATAACTCCTTGTTTTTCCTTGGCCGTACTATTCCACTCCCTCCGAAGCAGCCAATTTCCTTAGCACTATCTTGATAATTAGCAGCTACTTGAACCAATGTCTGCAAATTTTTGTATATAAATATTTTGATCTGATATCATCAATCCTATTTTTTTAAAAAAATCCGATATAACGAGTCACATTTGGATCTGATCTGCGGATACCTCAGCCCACGAGCGGCCACATGACGAGACCGCCTGACCTCAACGAAAGCTGACGAGCGGGCAACCGGCAGCCCAGGAATTACCAAATAGCAAGCGAGGCCCGGCCAGCCTGCCCGGCGACCGACGATCCACGCTCGCCAATATGCCGCATTCAACCGCCGCCCAAAGCCGCATCCGCCTATGCCTCACGCGCAGGACCCATCCCCGCCTCATTCCAACCGCACCGCTATCATATCTTCAATAGCTCTAAGAGCCTTCAAGGCCCTCTTACCTTTCGGCGTCGTTTTGTAGGTCGTAGATTTGCCCGGAACCTCTTCCAAAAGCCCCCAGCCGATCAGCAGATTCAGATAGGCCATAACAGTTTTTAAATTCAGTTTTGTCTGGTAGACTACGTAGGTTCTGGTTACTCCGGGTTTCTGGCAGATTTGGAGCAATTTGGCGATGATTTGTTCTTTGCTTCGTCGAAGCATCAGCATCAACAATATCCTCGCTACGTATTATATTTTCTGATGCGTTGCGATTCCGGCCACTAGCTCTGCCGGGCTGCGTGCCTCCTGCACCTGTGGCTGCATGGGAGCACGCTGCCCAGCCCGCAGAGCTGCCAATAGCGAGCATGGCCCGGCCAGTCCACCCGGCGACCGGATTCCCGCGCGAACGACACGCCACCCAAGCTGCCCCACTTCCAGGATACACGCCAAGGATGCAGCGGTCCTCTACCCTGCAATGTCCTTATTGGGCTAATGTGCCACTGGAAGAAGAATCAAGATCATAGGAACATCTTCACAAAGGGACAACTCACTGAAGTGAACCCACCCAAAAATAGCCCGATGGCCGCCCCGGGAGCGACCATCCTTTCTCCTTCAGGCCACCGTACATTTGGCCTTATATCCCGCATTGAACTTCAGCGCCAGCTTATCTCCCGGCTGCGCTCCCGTGAGGGGGTACGTGACCTTGGAGTTATGCGGTATCAAAGCATCGTCCTTCGTAAACATATAGGGATTCGCTTCCAGGATCACCGTGAAAGGCAGTGTCTTGAGCACTGTCCCATCCGCCTTGACGATCTGGCCGGTTCCTATATCTATACGAGCCGTGCCCACATTTTCAAAAGTCACAGAGTTAGCATCCGCAGACATCAAAAGCACTGGAGCTGCTGGGTCTATGCCATCACAGTCACATGGAGCCGCAGCCTCAACCTCTCTTGCCAACCCAATTGTCGTCAGCGATACAAGGGCCATTAGCAGAAGTCCCATCATGTATATAGCTTTCAATCCTTCTCCTCCATCTTTTCCGGATTAAATAATCTTATAAAAGTTTCTGGTGAAATACTTTTTGTATGTCTATTAAGTCTATGGGATGTCCCGGCCAGCCTTCCCGGTGACGGCGATTAATACTCGACAGAATTTTAGGCAGGCATCCACCCGCGCCGCCCTGGGCAGTATCCACTCTAGGGCCGGGTGAGAGTGCCGATGGAATAGCCATCCTTCAACTGCCAATTCAGCAAATACATAACACAATCAGAGATCGACCTATACAGAAGAACATAAGCAAACGTTCTTTATACTCCAAAGAAGTATATTCCAATAAAGCAAATCCAAAGCTCTAAATCCTCGTTAGTTTATTGCGATACGTATGGCGAGAGAATCCAGTCAGAGGATGCTGGATAAAAACCAGAAGCCTGATGAAGCTGCAATATCAGCCTGGATCGGCCCCGAAAACTACGAAAGGTGGAAGCAGATACACCTGTTCATTGAAAGCAATTATCCGGGCGTTTTTCTTCCCGGTGATTGGCTATTTGGAGGAAAGCATGGATGGGCGTTGCGGTTTAAGAAATCAAAATCGTTCTGCACGCTGATCCCCGAAAGGAATCGACTCGTGATCCAGATCGTGCTCGGGGGAAAGGAGAGAGAAAAGGTCGAGACCATTTTGCACGAGTTGAGTCCGAGCATCCGCAATGAGTACACAAGCGCGGCGACCTATCATGATGGCAAGTGGCTTGCCATTGCAGTTGACGGCGATGAGACCATTGCCGACATCAAGAAGCTGCTTGCAGTCAAACGAAAGCCAAAACGGACCTGATCAGGGATGCGAAATCCTCCCGGACAATGTTTGAATTTCCCGGCAAATTCTTTCCTGATCATCAAGCCACGCTGTATCCTGGCACATTGGGCAACCAATAGGCGAGCACGCACGACCAAATGTGATCCACCGAGTTAGAGCCAAATTTCCAGGAACCGGAACAATAAGATAATAATTCATTTCGAAGATCCGAGGCAGAAGCTGCACCCATTCCTAGATCGGCAGTGCAACATCGATTCCATTATATAAAGGCCGATTTTTCGAGATCATTTGAACCACCCAGGCATGAATTCATTAATTACCTTTAGACGATCAAGTGCCTCAAATCCCTTATCAGTCGTCTCGTACAAAACTGGCCGAACAGCGTAGACTTTAATGAGGTTCTTCTCGATCAATAAATCCAGATATCTCTTCAGGGCATATTCATCCAATCCGCATATTTCTGCTATATGTGATCTGTTCTGCTCCATCCTGCATGTCATAAGTATTTTGAAGAGTATCTGGCCTCGTGTCCTTATCATCACTAGTCAAAATATATCTTTAGTACTTATAATAATTTCGATTAAAGTGCCTTTCATTCAATAGTCCCGGCGATTCCGGGATACAATAGAGAAAATGCATAGATAGGAAAACGCATCTGAATTTAAGATATCCCCGTTGGGAAAAGGGTCTATGGAGATTGAGCAAATGTGCAGATCTCACATAACCACATCGGCCTAATGCAGGGCAAACTGCGATCCAATCCTACCGCAGGAGAGCCTCCAAGCGGGCAGCCGGCTTCCCCGGAGCTGCAGTTGCTGCCAAAGGTGACCCTGCCATCCTGGCCAATCACGCCAATCCATGCTCATTCGGATGGCGGAGATCCAAGAATTGAGGTCATTCTTAAAAATTGATTTCGCCCAGGGCTAAGGGAATTATGGGCATCAAAGTCCATTGATTTATATTTCATAAACACCTTATATTATTTAATCATCTAATTACGAGGTGTACACAATGCCATACTATCCGATGATGGATTGGTATCCGTTTATGGGAATCTGGATGAATTTCATTTGGTTGATAATTATACTTGTGGTTGCCTATATTGTCTACAGGCAGATCAAAAGCGAAAAGATCCTTGCATCTGGCAGAAGCGCGGAAGATCTCCTGGCCGAGCGATATGCAAAGGGGGAGCTGACAAGAGAGCAATATATGCAGATGAAAGAGGATATAAAGAAGTCCACTTAGCATAGTGGCCGCGATTCCTGTCAGAGATGCAAGGCCCGGCCCGCTCCTCGATCATAATGTGAGTCATTGTCGACCTGATTCCTATTGAGGGTCCGCACATCCCTATCAGCATCCATTCGAAACAGGCCTCCGAGCTTATCCTCCCCCAACCTCAATTCTTAAATGGATAAGCTACCAAGCCCTAATAGGTCATTTGAGGATGCAGAACTACTGGCAACCTGACAGAACTTGGGAACGGAAAGCTTATATCGTTGATAGTCGTACCCAATATTCGACATCCATTATGGATATGAGGAAACAAATCTAGTTTGCATCTCGGCATGAACTGTGATGTGGGGGAAATATCTCATGGAGAAAACAGAGCCAAAGGGGACCATTATACTCGATTTTCTTAAGAAACTCCGAGGTCAGGACATTGCTGTCACCACTGCCGTTGGAGTTTGGACCGGAGACATTGTTGAATTTGATGCTTGTCACCTTGTGATAAAAGAATCCGATGGCATAAGTCTTCTGAAAATCGAGGAGATTATCGCAATTGATTGGGCACCCAGGCTGGAGATCACGACGCCTTAGCATTACTGATTAAGGAATATAGGCAATCAAGACATATTTAGTCTATCGGATGCATTCCGAACGTCGCCTCAGCTGCTGGTATTTATCCGCCGTCGTACTGCGGTTAAGCGATTCGGCATCGAGCTATTGTCTATCGCGATCACTAATAGATATTAAGAGGCAATCATCAGGACTAAACTGTATAATATCTTAAAAAAGAAATTTTAACTTGAAAGGATTTTCAAATAAGAATGAATCACAACTCTTTCCAGATTCCTAAATAAAATTGGAATTATCAGCTCTGAGAATCCATTTTGATAAGCAAATTTTTAAATTAGTATAGCGTTTCCGTAAAATTTGTTAGCTAACATTATAATACTCGCTTAGCATCAGAAAAATTGAACAGGTCGAGAATAACAAATTCTCTAATCTCAGAAGAAATGATGGAGGGGATGGAAGATGGCTAAACGAAGTAGGCATACGATCATCTCTCAAATACTGGGTATTTGCAAAGGTGGAGCCAGCAAGACGAGGATAGTCTATCAGGCTAACCTCAATTTCAGAACTGTAAATCCCTATCTCGACTTATTAATAAAAAATAATCTGATAGAGAGGGAGCAGGGAGATAAAATACTATACAAAACGACAGAAAAAGGGGAAGATCTGAGAGAAGGCTTCGAGCTGATAGATAGCCAATTGACCGAACTCATTTAATTTGGATATATTTGATCCCCCAGGGGGCCAGCCTCGGAGATGGATAGTTGCCCGGCGATCCCGCACAAGAGCCGTCGTGCGGTCAGCCGGTATCCCGGATCTGCCTGACATAAGGCTTGGCTATACTGCCAGGGAACCGACGCTCTCACACTCGACCGGATTCATGGCAGACATCCACCCCTGACGCAAACGGCATCCGCCTTATTCCAACTGGTCCTGGATTATCTTTTCAATCGCTCTAAGAGCCTTCAAGCCCCTCCTGCGCGATCGCACAAGAGCCGACAGGGTGGCCAGCTGGCATCCTTGACATTCATGCGTTAATCCCTTAGGAATAATGGGGCTAAGCCGTGGGAAGAAAGGATCGTTGGAAAACAAAGTCACGGCTTGCCCCATTCGGGCTTTAGGCTGATTGATTAAATAGACGTGGTTCAAGGCAAGATAAGAGCCTATTGATTCTGAACCGGAGGTCGAACGGCCACCCAGCGAGCACGCTCGACTGGATTAATTGCCTTTCAAAGGCGCACAATAAGTCGCGGTAAGTCTGCTGGTTCCGTCCTAAACAAAGGACCTACCATTCCCGCCATACGCTTCTATAAAATCACATTAAAATATAATATGGCTGAAGGCCAGCATCTGCAAGCCTTTAAACCATCACCTGCTCTTTAAGGGCATATCGAATCAAATCTTCAGAGAGCCTGGTCTCCCGCTGCAGCCTCTTTACCGTCTCATCGATGCTGTTGCCCTCGGACATGAGCGCGGATATTCTGGGCACAATCTTTTCGCTGACTTTGTAGTACTCATCGATGTCCTTGCGATGGCCCCAAACATCGCCCTTTAAGAGCTCTATCCCCTGGATATCCAAGAACTGATGGGCGGTCTTGGACATTGTTTCAATGTAGGATGGAGGGACCTGGACCGCTTTTAAACGCGGACAGGATTGAATCAGGGCCATCATGTCAGTATTGGACGCCCGGAAGGCCAGATGGACCATCTGCTCGTTTCTGTTAAGATCAGCTATCTCTTTCCTCGAACTCACTACCCTCAGCTTCATGGGGCTAAGCACTGCTCTTAAAATATTTATAGATAATGGTAATCATAGTAATCTTTAATTAGATATATTGATATGATATTAGAAAAGAATAAGCTTTTTTTACTATATTGGTTTTTAGAAGTTTACTTTCAGATTTAATGCTAAATGATCAAATTTTTAATATACATATATTATTAATAAGTATTTATTGCGGCCCGTCATTAGCAGGAGCTTCGGCCCACCCAGGGATCCGCCCCCCCAGGCAGACACGCAAAAGTCCCGTCCCTACGAGCGGCCTCCGGGCGATCCCAACTGATGCAGGAGAGCCGACAAACGGGCAGCCGGCCCTTGCTGACATGCAGGTGTTCCATCACAAAGAGAATGAGGCAAAATCGTGGAGCAGAAGGCATCACTGAAAAATTGAACCATGACTTGCCTCATTCACAGCTTTAATCTGTGAGAAGATATAGTTATGGCATAATGCGGGAAAAGCACCAACCGAATCTGAAACCGCAGATTCAGGCGGGCATCTGGTGAGTATGCGCGACCGCCATCGGAGAACATGTAATCGAAGTGCACAAAAGCCGCCAATGAGCAAGGCCCATCCATCCTGCTCGATCACGGGTAGATTCGTGCTGGATTGGCTTCCCGCAAGCATCATTATTTTAAAAATATACGGCATATATTTTGCAAACATTTGAGCTGTCTTTTATTTATAGTCGATTTTGAAGCAGGAAAAGCAACAAAATTGCAGAAATTGGCTTAGTATAGCTACTGATTAATAGTCCCGAAAGAATTATTTGCATATTTTGGCATCAGATATTTCCAATGGATTGTGCGGATAACGAGGAAAGGTTGGTATCGATCGGAAAAGAACTAATGAAGGATATCAACAATTGGGAAGCATGGGCGGCCAAAGCAGATATACTCTGCACTATGGGATTGTTTGAGATTGCAGTTCGGTGTTGTGATCGATCCTTGTCGATAAATCCAGATAACATATTTACCTGGACTACCAAAGGGATAGCTCTTGAAAAACTCGGTCGGCAAGAGGAAGCCCTAGCCGCATTCGCCAGGGCCAAGGAATTAGAATAAGCCGAATCCATAGACTCCACGCACGTATTATCTGCAAAACAATCCGCCCATTTTTTAAACTATATGGTAAAGAGATCACAATTTTGCATACGGATGAATGACCACTGATGTATTTCAATAGTATCAGAATTCGTGCCGGATGCATCGACGATCTCGTTCATGCTCGCGCTTTCTAAGCAACGCCCAAGAACTTTAGCAGCGATTGAAGGCTCGGCTCTCACTTTTGGCACCCCATTCAGTATACATATCTAAGATACTTGCAATTTGCGGAACGGATAATAGTGGTATTAAGGCCTGTTTATCATGGAACGGACTCCGGCTTTCTCGCGTTTCATCCGGCCTTTTATAGACCCAATTCACCCGACACAGGATTGCCGGGGCCGCATGCATGCAATCAATTTAACATTAATTTGCTTAGTATCATTTCTTCCAGCGTCGCCTTGGGATAATTCCCAATATGTTTGTATATCAACGTGCCCCGATTAAAAATAAGGAGCGTCGGGCCCCGTGAGACTTCATACTTTTCTGCAGTTCGCGGATTTTCGTTAATGCACAGTTTGCCAAATATTACCCTGCCGCGGAGGTCAGCTGCCATTTCATCTATCGACCAGCCTGTGAGCACACATGGCGAGCAGCCATACTTCCAACACTCCAAAACAAAGTTAGGGTATTGCCTTAGCGCTGAGTCCAGATTGCTATCATTTATTATCAGCGGACGATCAGGAAATTCCTGCATGGGACTAAGGCCTGTGAGATTCGTCTGCTCCTCAGAGCTGCTCGAACTATTTCCATTAATCGTTAATATGAGCAATATGCAAATTAGGAAGCGCAGCATCGGCTTTGCGGATCGGTTCATTAGATTCTTATCTGTATCTCTAAGGAATTTAGCTTTCCGCCCCCTAGAATAGTCTCAGGGCACCATGTTATTTCATGACATTTATCAATTTTTTACGAAACCTTTATATTTTTGTAGTTATCCTAATTTTAGGTAGGGTTAGTCGAACATAGGCATATTCGCCATGTTTTCTCAATCGACTTCCCATCAAAGGTCTTGCAGATCTCTGATGATAAGTGGCCTTGAGCTTAATTGAGGCGACTGCAAAGGCCGTATTCTGCTCTCGATCTCAGACCGACCGGAGCCCCGGCTATACCGCACCATCATAGGGATTCGCGACTTATCTGCATTTATTTAGGACGATCTGCGATATCTTTTCATCTCATTTTAATCGGTTAAAGGCTCGATACATCCTGGTATTCTGCGAGATACTATTATAATTATTATCATATATTTTCTATGCTAAGAGATATATCTCTTTAATATAATCTATTGCCAGAGAAAAGCTTAAATCAAGATTGAATCGTTTCCCAGATTACTAACGAAAAATGGAGTGTAATCATGAGCAAAAAAGCAAATGGACTTGTGCTCTTCTCGCTCCTGCTGGCCCTCTCTCTTGGAGTGGCCTATGCAGAGTCTGAAGTTACCGCAACAGAAAACGTTACTGGGAACGAAACCGCTGTCAACGAGAGCGTCAATGAGACTCTCAACGAAACATTGAACGCGACGGAGAACGAGACCGCTGTTGAAGCCGTCAACGAGACGAAGTAAAATCAGTCTCGTCCTTTTTTTTAATTTGCAAATATTTTGCAATGGCAAAAAAAACTTTGAGATGCGTAAGCCCGATTTCTCGGCAACTCCCTCGCTACTCGGACATCAATTCAAGAACTAACTGAAGATGCTGCAAGGCCTCTAATCCCCGATCAGTTACAATGTATAGAGTGGGCTTCGCAGAGTAGGCTTTCAAGAGGCGATTCTTAATCAAGAGATCCAGATAAGGATTAACCGTATAGAGATTCATCTTGCATGCATTTGCAATCCCAGTTTTGCTTTGACCGACGTCGCATGCCAGGAGTATTTGAAAGATCAATCGAACTTTAGACCGTTTCATCCTGTCCTATTATTAGCATCTTTTATACTTATTATAATTTTGATCTTAATTCTTGGCATCGGATTTTGAGCGAGGTGGCCGAAGTCCTCGCCACCCTACCCTCGACAACAACAAGAGCCGCTTAAGAGAACACTAGCCCAACCGAAGCTCCGGTTACGGGCCGCTCGGCTATCCACCTTGTGCAAGCGGCATCCTTCGTTAGGCTATAGCTTCTCTGGGATTATCTTTTCAATTGCCTTAAGACCTTCGAGGGCTTTTTTGCCTTTTGGTGTCGTTTTATAGGTCAGATATTTGCTCGGAATTACTTCAAGAAGCTCTTTTCTGATTAGCAGGTCCAAATAATAATTGACTATGGTGAAATTCATATTAGCCTGGTAGACGATCCTGGTTTTGACCACGTTTGTATTCTGGCAGATTTCGAGAATTTGAGCGATGATCTGTTCACTGCTTCGTCTCGCCATAGCATATTCTGCACTATGAATACATATAAAAGTTTCTAATTAAGTTTCATTGCAGACTTTGGATTCAGCCTACGCTTTTGCTTGTCCGCGTATTAATCTATGTAAGTCTATTTCTTGCTTTAACTTGAACGTTAGAGTAGCTGTAATTTGAGACTCGAAATCAATTCAGCTATCGAGGGCCTTGGATATGATAAGAACGAGGAGTGCGCCGGGCGAAAGTGAACCGACCCAGTTATCCTGCGCCTGCGAGATTTGCCCCCATAGACCATCTCATCATGCAAAGCTTTTTCTTCTCAAATCTTCATTATCTGTTCGCGAGATCGATACGAAAATTCCCGCCATCATCATTCTCCTGGCCTTGCTATCTGTAGCTCCGATCCGCATCGGCAACGGCCTTATCGGGGAACTCAATCCGCATGAGACAGGTGCGATTGTCCTGGAGTCGTATTTCAATCCGAATCAGGCCGTCAATGAAAAATACTGGTGCTGCAAAGACCGGATATTTGACTACTGGCGCTTGATGGAATTCGGGAACTTCGGCACGTGACGACTCATCAGACCTGCCGGCGATCGCCAAATGCCGATCGAAATTCCCTCATTTTTCGATAGCGGGCAGTTATCCGGTATTTTTACAATGACATTCGTTGATGATAATGTGACGGCATGATTTGACCCCACTTATCAAATCCCAACTTAGAGATTGGCCGTTTGTTATCGGCTCGCATTCGTATTCTTTGCCATCAAAGACGAGCTTTGAACTCCCTGAATAGCTGTATCCAACAGGCATCTGGACGGACGCCGATATGCTGCCGGCATCATTGCTGCAAGCAAAGCTAAGACGGTATGAATCATTTTCACAAACGTCGACCACGGACGGTGCTGAAAG
>Ga0209340_1002591_pt1 | contig 10282 bp, 10 predicted proteins | sample EPASupsiteSAE323_FD_187266 | JGI IMG/M metagenome (GOLD analysis project Ga0209340, IMG submission 187266) | Bioremediated contaminated groundwater from EPA Superfund site, New Mexico - Sample SAE3-23 (SPAdes) (version 2) | ecosystem: Environmental > Aquatic > Deep subsurface > Groundwater >...
TTAATACTATTATATATTAAGCCCGAAAGATAACAGTTCTTGCGCCAATTTTGAGTAATATTATCCAATTAATTAAAAGAGTGAGCTTCTGAAAATTCATTTTTCACTAGCTTTTGAGACAGTGCCCTTCCGGCTGCCAACACAATGGTTCATCTGACAGGAGCATAGCATAGCATTGATGCAGAAAAGAGGCAAGTAGGCCCTTTTTGTATCGAGTGACAGGCCTGAACGTAAGCATTTCATATTGTTTCTCATCCATATTTCGGATCCGTAAGGAACCTTATTGCATTCTCACGGGCAAGATTACTTTCGCCCTGCACGGTTAAGCTACTCATACACATGAATAGTAGTATATCTCTGAACCGCCCGATACCCTTCAAGTCTTTTGCTACTCCCTTGCGGGCGGATTCTTTCATTTATCCCGCCTTGCCGTGACATTTTTTGTACTTCAAGCCGCTGCCGCACGGGCAGGGATCATTTCTGCCGGGCTTGTAAATCACCTGCGAGATTTTGCCATCTTTTATGAAGTTCATAATATTAGCAGGAGCCTGGCCCAGCCGAAGTTCATGGGCCATAAAACGCATGGGTCCGTCTATGTGCCTGAAGAACTCTCTGTAGCCCGCGCAGAGATAATTGAGCCCTGGCTCGCCGTCTGGCGTTTGGATAAACCGATTCTTGGGGCATTCGCCGTTGCAGGCGAATCTGACCTCACACTTGCGGCAATATTCGGGCAGGCTGTCGAGCTTATCTCTGCCGAACTTTCGCTGCTTTCTGGATGCTGCCAGTTGGGCCATGTGCTTCTCGTTGATATTGCCGAGAAGGTATTTGGGCTCGACAAAGTGATCGCATGAGTACATGTCCCCATTGTGCTCCATTGCCATGGCGGTTCCGCATGTCTCCGAGAAGGCACAGATTCCCGGATGCACGCCTGCCCAGGCGGCAAGAGCCACATCGAAGATCTGCACATAGGTTTTTCCTACATCTCTCTTCACCCATTCATCGAATATGGAGATCAGGAAGCGGCCATATTGATCTGCCTTGACTGAACGATCGGTAACTGTATCGCCCTCCTGATAGCCAGTATCGTTATCCCTTTCTACGATTGGTATGAACTGGATGAAACTCGCCTTGACTTTGTCTCTTAGAAAGCGGTAGACCTCCAGTGGATGATTCGCATTTGAAGCATGTACTGTTGTCAGGATATTGTAGTCAACTTTGTGATCTCGAAGGAGCCCGGCAGCTCTCATCACCCTATCGAATGTGGGCTTTCCGGCTTTGTCTACCCGGTAGGCATCATGAAGCTCTCTTGGCCCATCCAGGCTCAAGCCGATAAGGAAGTTGTTTTTGCGAAAGAATTCGCACCAATCGTCATCGAGAAGTGTGCCATTGGTCTGCATGGTATTCTGAATGATCATTTTTGGGCGCCTGTACTTCTGCTGGTATTGGATTGATCTTTTAAAAAATTCCAGGCCCATCATGGTCGGCTCTCCGCCTTGCCAGGCAAATGTCGCCTGGGCAATTTGCTGGGCCTCGATGTACTGACGGGTGTATGTCTCCAAAAGCTCATCCGACATTTGGAAGCTGCTGTTCGGATACAGGTTCTTCTTCGATAGAAAAAAGCAGTATTTGCAGCCCAAATTGCACATGGCGCCCGTGGGTTTGGCCAGCAGATGAAATCCAGGCAATGCATCCGTCTTCTTCATTGATAGCTATAATCTCTTGGAAGTTCATTAATCTTATTATCTGTTCAAATTTGAACAGCAAATTATGAAGCAAAGCAGCCCGTTCAAAGCAACGAAATAATAATTTTATAAACTATTAATAAATAAAAATTTTAGAAGATGAAGACGCTGGTCTTCATCCACTGCTTGATTCAGCGAAATTTGGCAAGGCTCTTGAGGGCGTATTCGGATACTGTGTCATGCTTGAGACGAGCTGTCTGTAGATCTTTATGTAAGCATTAGTCACAAAGTCGTGCTCGCCTGCTATGTTATGCTCCTCTTTGGGATCCATTTCGATGTTATAGATTGCGGGAATCTGGCCGTAATTGCTTTCAGGACCCTGGAATGAGTCATATGCGATCGTATGGATCTTGAACTGATGCCAGCGCATAGCTCCAGGCTGAGTTAAGGCTGAGTAGTCAGCTCCAAAGTACCATATAGCTCCGGCCCGGTTGGATTCATTCTGCTTTCCGAGAACGAAATTCGTTTGATCTATGCCATCAATTGGCCTGTCCTCGGGGATCTTTCCGCCGCCAAGCGTCGCAGAGGTGCTGAACAGATCAAGCAGACACATGATCTCGTTTGATGTCCTGCCGGCCTCAATCGTACCCGGCCACCAGAATATGCAGGGAACGCGCACAGCGCCTTCATAGGCCGTGCCTATTCCGCCGCGGAACGGCGAGTAGCCTGAGTCCGGCCATTGATCATATGTTGGTCCGTTGTCGCTTGTCATGACAACTAGGGTATTGTTTTCCATCCCAGCATCTCGAAGTGTATCCAAAACCTCGCCTACATGGTAGTCCATCTCCATCAGACCATCGCCGTATGGGCCCTTGCTGGACTTTCCTGCCCATTTTGGATTTTGAACGCTCGGGAAGTGAGTCCTGGAGAAGGCTATGTACATGAAGAACGGCTTGGTGGAGTTTGTCTGATTCTTGATGTAAGCGATTGCTCTGTCTGTGCATTGGTCGTCAATGAACGCCATAGATGTCAGGTTCAGTGGCTCAACAACCTTGAGATCCTCTCCTTTCTTGGCTTCAACTGTGCCGTAAATCGTGTCTCCCAGCTCAGTATCGGGATCATAGCCTATGCGTTGCGGTTGAGAGTAGGCGTTGAAGTGATATAATGTCCCGAAGTACTCGTCGAAACCCATATTTTGAGGCTCGCTCTCATAGATATCGCCGAGATGCCACTTGCCAAACATTGCAGTATTATAACCGGCATCGGACAGCACTTTTGCCAGCGTCGTCTCATTTGGAGATATGCCGGACCCTGATCCGGTGTTCACTGCCATGTTCATGCCTGTTCTGATGGGCAGCCTTCCTGTCAGCATTGCAGCTCTCGATGGCGTGCATTGTGTCTCCGAATAAAAGGATGTCAGCTTGAGGCCATCTTTCGCCATCTGATCCATTCTTGGTGTTGGCGCGCCCAATACATCGCCACCACCGTAGCAGCCAGGGTCCATGTATCCCATGTTGTCGGCCAGCATGATTATGATGTTTGGCCGAGGTGCTGTGAAGTCCTCATGGACAACCTGCTGAAGGCTGGATTCCTTGTATAGCGGATTCTTCCTGTTTGTTAAGACATCTACCCCGGTTTTTTCCGGTGTTGTAGCATGATTGTCATTCGTCTTCTGCAGATCTGAATCGTTGGTCTTCAGGTCCAAGGGTATCGGTGACAGTCCGGTATTTCCGGAGTCAAGGCTGCCACTGACAATTGTGATAAAAATCAACCCTGCAATTGCCAATATAAAACCTATGTTTGCTATCTCAATCCCTCCATTCATAGCTGGGTTTTAGGCATATCTCTATCTCGTTGATAATACTTATAGGAGTTGGTTTTCTACAAGTGATGCATGATCGCGGTGTCGCTCCTCTGCGGGCCCGCTTTTGCGTCTGAGTGGTTTGCAGGTGCTGCTATGGTTGCTTTGGTTACCTGAAAACGAAAAGAAGAAAATAGGAAAATAAGACAGATAAAGCTGAAACCGATTCCTGGCTTATCCTCTCATGAACTTGTCCCAACCCTCGTAGTGGGTCTTGAGGACTGTGCAGATGTCATCCATCAATGCGAAGGGGATTCCCACCACAACGACATCGTCCTTGAGGCCGGAGTTTCTGGCGGATCCATCGCAGCCAAACGAGACGTTCACCTCTCCTTTCAGGTAGGGCGAAGCGGTAGCATCGACGCATAATGACTGGATTCCGGCTGTGTTGAAGCTGGCTCTGCCGCCCTTTTTGAACTCGACAGCCTGAACGATTCTCCTGGCCACCAGGGGACTGCCCATCAGTATCACCACATCGGGATCTACGACCATCTTGTCAAGGGGCGCGACGTATGTTGCAATCGTGCTGCCGGGAAGAAGGCGCGGCATATTCGCTGCGATGCTGCTGCCGATGTCCTTGGTCTCACACTTGTGCAGCTTGTCAAAGTACAGAGTTCCTGATGCTATGCCCTCCGGGCACTGCAACAGACCGATGCCTGAGGCTCCGCCCTTGCAAGTGTGACTGTCGGGGCGAGCGAAAAAGCTCTTGCCTTCCTTCATGGCCTGAAGAATCATTGAGCAGTAATGCAGCGGCTTTTCCATTGGAGCGAGGCCCTTGGGGATCTGCTCTTCGCTTTTGAACAGCTTGACACCGGCGATGTTCTCACCGACGCCCAATGAGGCTTTCAGTATGCCTGCCATCTCTAGAAGATTCATCGAAATACACCGCGAGTCAGTTGGCGATGATGGCATTTGCACCTTGCGCTCTTGAGAGATAGACATCGATCCTGGGAGGTTGGACCGGAAAAAAGAAAAAGAGAGATCGGAACTCATCAAGATTCTTCGGGATAGCTTGCGACTACATTTCCAGAGGCGTCTGTCAAAGTAGCCACATCGCCATCATTGTTCCAGATGGAGGAGCTGCGGTTCCAGAAGAGATCAACGTCGGTGTCATTTCCGGTCCCGGTGCGAACTTTGACTGCAGCTCCTGCAGCCAGGCTGAAATCCGGGAAAGCGTAGCTGTGGTTCTGGGCGTCTTCAAGCGTCCAGCCAGCGAAGCTGACATCAGCCGAGCCCTGGTTTGTGATCTCAACCCATTCCTCATCGAGGTTCTCCTTCTCGGGGCTGGGTGCCGCAAAATTTACGCTTGTTATGGCAATGCTGCTCTCGTCTGCGCCCTGCACCAACGCCGCACCGATGAACAGGACGGCGAGGGCAATGAGAGACCCGCTAAATATTCGGTTGTTCATTATTAGTTCTCCGTAGTTCTTACTTATTAGTTAGTATTTTTAGTACGTATTGAACTTCAGTAATATAAATTTTTCGAAAGAGTTTGATGCTCCGAAGGGATGAGATAATGCACTTGAGATTAAAGGAATCACGTCAAAGATGCAGGATTAAATCCTGCGCGACGTTCACCACAAAGGCACAAATTCACAAAGACTTGCTAACGAAAATTTGGAATCTGTCATATGCTCCTTTGAGCTTTGTGCCTTGGTGACTTTGTGGTGAAAGTCGTAACCACTGGCTCGACCCAAAGCTGACCAGCCCTACTTTTCAGGGCATCAGTGCGAGCCTGCTCTCTCACCTCACCACAGTCCCGCTGATCGCGAGGAAGAAGAGGATGGAGAAGAGCGCACCCAGCACCCGCTCAAGTATGAAAACCGCTCCGAAAAAAGTGCCGGGCCGTCCCTCCAGCTCAAGCTTCTTCGGCGGATCAACAAATAGCCTGGTGCCAGAGAGAAAGACTGTGGCACTGAATAGCATGGCATCGACGACGGCGCACGCACCGCCCCACCAGTCCCGGTGCCGGAACTTCGCGGAATCATTCTGCTGCCCAAACCATTCTAAGACGCACCTGCCATCTTTGCCCTGGTGGCCATCCATCCCAGAGACAAACCAAATGACGCCAAAGAAGATGATGAAAAATGCCGACCAGTACAAGGGCCACGTAGGGATTTTGCCGTAGCCACAGGAATACTGTAGCACAAAATCGAATACCTTTTTCCCCCATTCATCAGGCAACATCGTTTTGTGATATCCGACGCTCCAATTTTGCTCGCGATGGAGATGCCGGTATTCGTAATAGCAGGCGTCGTAGTCTTCGAGATAACCGAGCTTCTTGAAGTTCTCAAGAAGGGCGAAGTATGCAGTATCGTCGTATTCCAGATGATCTATGATTTTCCCCCAGCGTACGTATAAACGATCATACTTCGCCCAGGTCAGGCAAAGGGTGTCGCGAAAGTCCGCATCCTCAAAAATGGCATCATCCCTAAACCGTGCGCTGTTGAAGTCTGCAGTACGATTAAACAGAGCTTTGTTAAATAAGGATAAGTTATTAAATTTAGATAAATAAAAATGTGAGTTATTGAAAGTCGAGCCCTCGAAGTTTGCTACGCCATTGAAAGACGAGCTATTGAATCCGACATCACCTATAAAATCCGAGCCCTTGAAGTTGGCCGTGCCATCGAACGTCGTGCCCCAGAAATCTGCATGCCTAGCGAAATCCGTGCCAATAAAAAGGACATCGCCCAAGAAATGAGAGCTATCAAAGACCGCATCACCCTTGAAAAACGAGTTCTTGAAATTGGCATAACCCCCGAAAAACGATCCCCAAAAGTTGGCTTTGCCACTAAAATACGAGCTATCAAAATTAGCTGTACGGGTAAAAGTCGAACTGCCAAAACCAACATCACGCCTAAAAGACGAGTTCCAGAAGTTGGCATAGCCATTGAAAGACGAGTTCGAGAATTTAGCATAGAGAGTGAAAGACGATTTCCAGAAATAAGCTGTGCCGTTGAAAGACGATTCATTGAAGTAGGCATAGCTTCGAAAGGACGAGCCCCCGAAGTAGGCATTGCCTTTGAAGGACGAGCCACTAAAATCGATTGTACGATTAAACATAGTATTATTAAAATAAATATTCCCCTCGATAATAGAATCGTTTACTTTTATTGGAGATGAGATAAAATTGGCACTTTTCGATAAGCTCCTCTTGATAACACCCGGAGAAACCTCACTCGACCCCTTCGGCAGATCCAGATCCCCTTTGACGATCACGTGATCGTACTCCACCGGCTCGCCCCGCTCGATCTTGTCGAGGATCTCCTGCGCGGTCACAACCATCATGCCGTCCTCTCGCCTGGCATCCGCCAGGGGCAGCAACACCAAAAAGAGGATTAAGACGAGGTTCAGCCTGATTTCCTTCCCACCTGTAACCAGTTGCAGGTGCTGATGGAATGAATAAGTTTTGTTTGAGTGTGGAGCCCAACGCGAAAAAAGAATTTGCGCCGCGCATCTAATCGCGGCCCTCACAATCTAGTACTGGATCTGATCCGCCAGAGGGTCAACCCACGCGGTTGTTACAGGCTGAGCTGAGACATCAAATGTGGAGATGACATCGCCCTCTGCGTCCACCAGGGTGATCAGGTTCTCAGTCCAGAGAGGCGTGGTGCTGTTGGTGTAGATGTCCGTCGCGCTCCCATCGCCCTCGCCCTCATGGACACGAACAACTGCGCCTTCCTCAAGCGTCAGTGCCGGGAAGGTGAAGGTTGTAGCGCCGGCTGAGGAGAGAGTCCATCCTGAGAGGTCCCACTCGCCCACTGCCTGGCTCTTTACCTCGACGTACTTGTCGTCGCCAGTGCCCACGCTGCTGATTCCAAGCTTCGCCGAAGGTGAGAACTCGCCGGCGTCACGGGTGAACACAGCCGTTGGGTTGGCAGACACAGATACATCCGTGAAGGACTGAGCCTCATTCTTTCCAAGAACTTCGGACTCGCCCGCATAGACGGAGAGCTGCTTGAACCCGGAAGCGTTCTCAGGAGCGGCAGCATCTGCGGCAACCACTGTTGCAGCAGGAGTCTCATTAACAGGTGCAGCAGCTTCAGCTACTGCCTCGGTCACTACAGCAGTCTCATTGACAGGAGCTGCGGCCTCTACAACAGCCTCAGTCACGTTGACTGGGGCGGCAACCTCTGCCACAGGCGCAGGAGCGGCTACAACAGTATCATTGGTGGTGTTATTGGTGCTGTTCAGAGCAGTCGTAGCATTCCCGGCATCCTGTGCCAGGGAAGACCCAAAGGAGAGGGTCACTAAAGCGGTTAATAATATCAAAGCCATCGTGCTTCTCATATTCATACCTCAAATCATGCTCATCTCAGAAAAATATAAACCTTTCTAAAAATTTCTTTGAATAGGTGCTAGTTTTCCATCAGAAATCATGGAGAAAAATTGCCTGGCAGGAATTCCCTGCCGAAGCTGCCCGCCCTAAAGTGGCGGACGCAATTATTGCTGCGTCGATCTAAACAGTTGTGTTGGTTTCGTTGCCCTCAACGACTACGGTCAGGTTCTCGGTAGCGTTGATGGTCACGTTCTCAGTTGCGTTATCGGTTACGTTCTCAGTTGCGGTCTCAGTAGCGGCGACTTCAGACTCAGCGAAGGCAACTCCAAAAGAGAGAGCCAACAGGAGAGAGAATAGCACTACTCCACTTGCTATTTTGCTCATTTTTAACACTCCATTTGCGTTATTGGGCATTACAAATGTTAATCTGCATTTAAACTTTTCTCCAGAAAAAGTCTATATACTTTATATAGCAGACCTTATTTCCCAGTCGTTTGGTCAGGATTTCCTGTATAGCTTGCACCTATCGATGAACCTCTCCAAATCTAGAGAGAAAAAATGAACATGCAGATACGCGCCCAGTGTGTTGTGCTCCACCAGGCCGTCCCGACCCTCGAATATTCCCTTGCCACGGATCATCCTATAGGCGAAGCGTGCATCGCCATCACACTCAAATCGCGAATAATGAAACTCATGCCCCCTAATTGTCTGGACGGGCGCAGCCAGAGGATTGTCCCCCACAACCTCGGCTTTCGCATAACCAAGTGCCACAAGCCTCTTGGTCATGACAGTCGATCCGGGAAGCGCTCCCACCATCTCATAAGTTCCGGCCTCAGCCACGAGCTTCTGCCCAAGGTACATCAGGCCGCCGCACTCCGCATAGATGGGCATGCCATCTTCTGAGGCCCGCAGGATCTGTCGTCTGGCAGGAGCAGCTTGCAGCGTCGCAGCATGCAGCTCAGGATAGCCGCCACCGATGTACAGGCCATCGACATCAGGCAGGTCATCCCTCATTGGGCTGAAGAATACGAGCTCAGCGCCGCACCTCTCCAGCTCGCGCAGGTTATCATGATAATAAAAGCAAAATGCCTCGTCCCAGGCTATGCCAATTTTCACGCGGGCCTCGGACGGGACCTGTGCCTCCCGAGCCTTCTGAGCAGGACTCGCAGGAGCGCACGCCTTCAGCTTCAGGATCTGGTCGATGGCCGCATGCTTCTCCAGCCAGGCGGCTAAAGCCCCCAGATCATGCTCCTTCTCAAAGCCCATCACGAGGCCGAGATGGCGGCTCTTCATCTCGATCTCCTTATCGCGAGGCAAAGCCGCGAAGATTGGCAGATTCATGCAGCTCTTGAGCATGGCCAGATGCTTCTCCGAGCCCACACGATTGAGTATTGTCCCGGCTAAACGAAGCCGTGGATCAAAATCAGCAAATCCTTTCTCGATAGCGGCAGCACTGCGCGACATGCCATGCACATTTATAACCAAGAGAACTGGAAGGTCCAGGATCTTCGCCACATGCGCGGTGCTGCTCTCATCTGTTCCGTCCATTCCGTCAAAAATGCCCATGACCCCTTCCACGACGGCCACGTCCGCGCCATCGATGGCTGAGAGGAATGAGCGCCGGACGCCGGCCTCAGTCATCATGAAGGAATCGAGATTGCATGAAGGCCGCCCGCAGACGGCAGTATGGTGAGTGGGATCTATGAAGTCCGGGCCGACCTTGAAGGGCTGCACCTTCAGGCCGCGAGCCCGCAGCGCCGCCATGAGCCCCAATGTAACTGTGGTCTTTCCGACACCGCTGTGCGTGCCTGCGACGAGAAACGCCGGAATGCTGCTCACTGGATCGCGAGGAGGGTCGATTTCGCTCATCGTTCTGCCAATGCAACTGCTTTGATATAAGATCATCTCAGGTTGAGTTAAGAGCAGCCCTTCCGGCAAATATCTATTAACTCCGCCAATCATGCCTTAGATCATGCTGGTTGGCGTTGTTAAACGTGGCAAGTACGGCGAGCGTCTGCTTGAGACCATCAAGGCCCGGACGGACTTTGAGGTAGTCTCAGTGGAGGTCCCCCAGGTGCTGCCGGGCTTCATCGAGGATCCGGAGGAGTTTGTCAGAGAGCTGAACCTTGATCCCAAATTATTCCAGTCGGATCTGCTCATTCTCTATACCTTTCATCCAGACCTGACCCCGGAGATCGTGCGCATGGCCGGGGAGGCTGGCGTGAAGGCGGCCATAATCCCTGGCGGCATAGGCCGGGCCGGCTCTATTGGCGAGCTTGAGAGGATATCTGAGAAGACTGGCATCCACATCGAGGTGGATGAGATCTGCTGCACTCTCGACGAGTGCGGCGTTGCCGTCATTGACGAGTTCGCGAAGAAGCTTGGCAAGCCAGAGCTTTCTGTCGAGACTAAAGACGGACGCATCAGCCGGGTAACTGTTTTGCGCGGCTCGCCCTGCGG
>Ga0209340_1002592_pt1 | contig 10279 bp, 8 predicted proteins | sample EPASupsiteSAE323_FD_187266 | JGI IMG/M metagenome (GOLD analysis project Ga0209340, IMG submission 187266) | Bioremediated contaminated groundwater from EPA Superfund site, New Mexico - Sample SAE3-23 (SPAdes) (version 2) | ecosystem: Environmental > Aquatic > Deep subsurface > Groundwater >...
GTTCCGTGTAATGGCATTGATTAGCGCAATGTCATTGGCAGTATTGGCAGCACCTGCTGGCGCCGTAAGTAAGCCTAAAATTGCTGCTAACGAACTTGAGCAAATTACTGCTGAAATTCTAACATTTTTGCGTGACGAACCCACTGGCGGGCAAACTATTACTACCCAAGAACTTGAAACAATACTAGCGCCTTATCGTTCCAAGATGTCGATAAATGGAAATACTTTTTATCATAAAATCATGCAAGGAGATTTCGTAAAAAAAGAAAAATGGACTCTTGACCGTGATGTTAAGGTGAACTGGATGTGGGGCAATTCAACAACCCAATCTATGCTGCTTGAATCACTGACTGTTGCTGGCGAGGCTGCAAATGTAGGTGCAATCGATGTAAGTCTTAACAAGCAAGACGAGAAATTTATCTATATGTACACTTGGATAAAATGGGACAAGGTTGGGGAACTCATGAAAATGCCTAAAATGCTGATGCCTAGTTCAAGTATGCCAGGTATGCCAGGTACAAGGGAAGAAGAAAAAATTAAACAAGGGAACGCCGTCATATATAACGATCAAACAGTTGCTGAACAGCTTTGCAAAGTATACCGCATTGAAAAAACCTATCACTGGTTTTCTACAATAAAGGGATATGACATTATGACTGTAGACTATGGTACTGGAGGAAAAAATCCGACACAACAGACACACTTCACCTATGACATGATGGGTGTCAACAAAGACAATACTTTCTTTGACCCGCCTGCTGATGTTAAGTTTATCGAACAAGGCGAGCATGATAATGACACCATCTCTAATTCAGATGAAAAACATGACTTAGATCTTGGCGATATTTTTAAATCATGGTAGTCAGGACTAAATCAGGACAAATCTATCGTTTTAAGTGAAATTATTCATCACTCCGAGGCCGCTCAGAACTGTCCATGTGTACAAGGCAGTATGGCAAGCGCGCTCCCCGGAGCACCAATGGTCATTCTCGGCGAAAATATACAGGCAATTGTTTCTATTATAGATAAAAAGTGTTGTAAAATATACTGATTTGACTACGAATAACTTCTCACTTGGAATCCCGGTATATAGTCGTGCTTTCATACATGCATTCAAGGGTGGGTATCAAAATAAAACGGGAGGGATTTTTCAATGCGAAAAAGTTTGAATCGTCTAGTTATTGCGGTAGTCTGTCTATTTATTTGGTTGTTGACCTTCCCCCTCACGGCAAGCGCTGTAACTCTTGTCGACGGGGTCGATTTGACACTTGACAAGACTGTCTTTGCTCCTAATGAAAAGATTAGCGTGAGATTCGTCGCAAACGGTAATTGGTCGTCGGATGCCTGGATTGGGGTTGTCCCGTCCCGGATTCCCCATGGTAGCGAATCGGTTAACGATGAACATGACGTTGAATACCAGTTTATCGAAAATCGCAGTTCGGGCGTAATGGTATTTAACCCGCCCGGTATCGGACGTTGGGATATCAGGATGCATGATAACGACAGTGAAGGGCGCGAAACGGCCTATGTAAGCTTCACCGTCAACAACAGTGACATGGTAATCAATAACGAGTTACCGCATGCCGAAGCCACCTTGGTGCTGAATCAAACCGAGTTTTCCCCAAGCGAAAAAATCAGGGTGAGCTTCACTGCCCCTCGTCATTGGTCGTCGGATGCCTGGATCGGGATTGTTCCGTCCCATATTCCGCATGGCAGCGAAGCGGTTAATGATGAATATGATGTTGAATACCAGTTTATTGAAAATCGTGCATCAGGCGTAATGGTATTTAACTCACCCGGCTCCGGACGATGGGACATCAGGATGAATGACAACGACAGTGAGGGGCACGAGATTACATCGGTATCGTTTCGTGTTCAGTAATTAATGTAGCAAAACCAAACCCCCTCTTTGTACTAACTAAAAGTTAACTCTGAACTATTTGTGTAGCCCTTTTTTCTTTCGCATAGAGTCGTCACCGTCTATTAGGATTTCATAGAAGTCGTGAACAATGCGATTAAGCGTATCTTACAAGGGGACGGAGTTGTTGACACTTTTTTGTGTCGATAACTCCGTCCCTCTGATTCTTCTAAACATTGAAATAAAGCTTCTAATTACACATGGGCCAAGCAACCTGTCCCTGTACTAAATGATTTACTTTTTCTTTATTATCATGATAATCTATAAATTGCAAATCTAAATGTCGTCTTATGGGCTGAAAACCCTTATATTTGATGATAGTTTATTTGACTTGTAAAAATAGCTATTGACATTTTTTGATACTATTATATAATTTGACTTAAGTCAATTAATGAGGTGATCACTATGGCTCGACCGCCACAAGATCCGCAAATACGCATTACAGAAATATTAGATACTGCCGAACCTCTATTTTATGCAAGCGGTTATCATGAAACAGGTATTAGCGATATCGCAAAAAAAATGGGAGTTGCTCAAGGGACGATTTATTATTACTTTGCGTCCAAAGATCAATTATTAGAGGCATTAATTAATCGCAAATTATCTGCCCTTACGTCAGAAATTAAAATCAAAGTTCATTCGCAAAAAGCATCTCCCCTTAATAAATTTGAAATTGTATTACAATCTTTATTACAAGCACCGTATCGAGAAGACGGTCTCCTGTTTGAATTTCTCTTCAATGATCACACCATACATTTCCTTGATAAATTAGCCCGTCAAGGCAAGAAGTTAATTAATTCATTACTGCTAGAAATCATTGAAGAAGGAAACCAACAGCACTGTTTTAACATCCTTTATCCACAAGCCGTAATAAATATCGTAATGACTCTTATAGACTCTTTATTTGAAATAATTTATGATAAGTCACCAGAAGAACTGCTTCACCATCAATCAAATTTAACCGAAGAGATTATTGAAACACTACTTGGAGTGAAGAAGGGATCTATTCATATTATTATAAATGCCTAATTTTATATTGACGAAAAAACGCCTTTCAGCAATTGATAAGGTTTTTTTTCACCAATTAATTGAATCGAGTCAATTAATTGGTGAAAAAGCCTTTCTTCTAGCAATTATAATTTAGGAGGAAAAATAGTGTGCACCAAACAATTCAAGGTATTCCCGTTGCAGCAGATCCCTTATTGTCCCAGGAACAAATTAGTCATTTCGTTAGCGAATTAAAGAAAACCTGGTCTTGGGAAGGTCGACAGCTCGGAAGAATCGAGTTCCACTACATCGATCATATGATTCACATCTCGATTTACGAAAAGCCAGTTTCTCAGATTATCCCCTTACATAATAATGAAACTAAAGGAGTAACATAATGAACGCATTAAAAAAAATAAGGACATTACCAAAAAGAAAACTATATTACGCATTACTTGCAGTCGTAATCGGGGTATGCATTAGCGGTGGCAGTCTGATTTTGGCAAAAAATAATACTGCTCAATCAGTAGCTGAGGAAATTACGATGGTTCGTACAACTATCGTCGGTAACGCTGGCATGACACAAGCCTATACCTATTCCGGAGAAGTTCGCGGACGATTTGAAAGTCAACTTGCCTTTCAGGTCAATGGAAAAATTATTAAACGTAACGTCCAATTGGGTAGCACCATCCATACTGGCGATGTATTAATGGAAATTGATTCTAGAGACCTTCAACAAGCCGTCAACAACAATTCAGCCCAGGTATCCTCTGCAGAATCCCAACGTAAGCTTGCCGAAAACAATCTGAATCGTTACCGTCAACTTTTAGAAAGCGGTGCCATTAGCCGTGCACAATATGATCAGTATGCCAGTTCCTATGAAGTAGCCGCCGCTGGTGTTCAGCAAGCTGCAGCCCAGTACTCACAAGGTGCCAATCAATTAGAATATAGTCTTCTGCGCGCTGATAAATCAGGAGTGGTAACCAATATTACTGCTGAAATGGGCCAGGTCGTTTCCGCTGGACAAATTGTCGTTACAGTAGTACAAGACGGTGAGCAAGAAGTGGAAATCAGCGTACCAGAAAATCGTATAGCAGAACTCCGTAAAGCAGCGCAAATGAAGGTTACCTTTTGGGCCTTGCCAAACGTCACGCTACAAGGTAGCCTTAGAGAAATTGCGCCGATGGCCGATCAAGCTACTCGCACCTTTAAAGTCCGCATCAGTTTAATCAATCCGCTACCAGAAATAAAGTTGGGCATGACTGCTTCTGTTACGCTAACAGATAGTACTGCACAAGTAGCTCTAACCATTCCACTAGCTGCGGTCTACCAAGATACTACTGGCGCAAAAGTATGGGTCGTCAAAGACGATGTTCTGACACTACGCTCTATTCAAACGGGAAACCTCGGCAACGGAACCATCCAAGTAGTTAGTGGCCTTCAACAAGGCGAGAGAATTGTAACTGCCGGAGTTCATAAGCTCAAAGAAGGACAAAAAGTGAAAGTCGGCGGTGACTCCCTATGAAAAACTTCAATTTAACAGAATGGTCACTGGGCCATAAACATTTCATTTATTTCTTTATCGTACTGTTTTTCCTTGCAGGCATTATTTCTTATAATAAATTAGGCCGTATGGAAGACCCTGATTTCACCATCAAGCAAATGGTCGTCACTGTTGCCTGGCCCGGTGCTACCGCCCATCAAATTGAAGAACAAGTTACCGAAAAAATCGAAAAAAAGCTGCAGGATCTACCTGGTCTTGATTTTTTAAAAAGTTATTCTACTCCTGGTTTTAGCGTTATTTATGTTAACTTGAAAGATACAGTACCGAAGGCAGAAGTTCGCACGAAATGGGTAGACGTCCGCAACATGGTCAATGATATCAGCCCTTCATTACCAACCGGAACTATAACGCCGCAATTTAATGACCGCTTTGATGAAGTCTACGGCGTAGTTTATGCATTAACTGGTGATGGCTATTCCTATGAAGATATGCGCGAAAAAGCCGAAAAAATCCGTCGCATTCTTTTAGATATTCCCAGTGTAAAAAAAGTACAATTGCTCGGAGTACAAACGGAGAAAATTTATATTGAAATCGAAAATTCCAAGATGTCGCAACTAGGAATTGACCCCAACCTAATCACCTCTACCCTCCAGACCCAAAATCCTATGTCCCCCGCCGGTATGTTTGAAACCAATTCCGACAATCTGTATTTACGAGTTACCGGTATGTTTGAAAATCTGGATAATATTCGTAATACCCCCATAGAGGTCAATGGACGCACCTTCCGCTTAGGTGATATTGCTAAAGTCACCCGCGCCTACGCAGAACCTAGCGATCCTAAATTCTACTATAACGGCGAACCAGCCCTTGGTATTTCTCTTGCAATGGAGCCTGGCGGAAATATTCTTACCTTAGGAAAAAATTTAGAGAAAACCATCGAGATAATCAAAAAAGAACTGCCCGCTGGATTAGAGCTTCACCAAACAGTTAACCAACCTAAAATCGTGGAAACATCCATTGACGAATTTGTGAAATCACTGGCAGAAGCCATCATCATTGTTATGATTGTAAGCTTTATTAGCCTCGGCATGCGCTCTGGCATTATTGTAGCACTATGCATTCCCTTGGTCATCGCAATTGTATTTACCTTTATGAGCATGATGAATATTGATCTACAACGTATATCACTAGGAGCTCTAATCATTGCCTTAGGACTGTTAGTCGATGATGCCATTATCACGATTGAAACCATGGTGGTGAAACTAGAGGAAGGCTGGAGCCGCTTTGACGCCGCTTGCTTTGCCTATACCTCCACCGCCTATCCGCGTTTAACAGGGGAACTCTTAACCTGCGCAAGTTTCATCCCTGTTGGTTTTGCGCCAGGAAGTGCATCAGAATTTTGCGTCACTATTTTTTCCGTTGTCGCCATTTCACTCCTTACCTCATGGATCGTAGCCGGAACCGCTACTCCCTTATTAGGCTACTTATTTATAAAAATCAAACCTAAAGGGAGTGATGATGATAGCCACCATCACCAAAGTAAATTTTATCTACTCTTTAAGAATGCTTTAATTTGGTGCCTTCAGCATCGAAAAGTAGTACTTACTGCAACTGCAATTTCTTTTGCCGTCTCAATCGGTTTAATGGGTCTAATCAAACAGGAATTTTTCCCTTCTTCTACCAGGCCAGAGCTCATTGTCCAATTAAAACTGCATGAAGGGGCTACTATTAAAAGCAGTGATGAGATGGCTCGTGAATTTGCCAAAAAAATTGAGGGCAACCCATTGATTGACTATTATACTTATCATGTTGGCGAAGGTGCACCACGCTTTGTTTTAAGCTTTGAACCAACCTTCAACAAGACTAATTTTGTTGAATTTATCATCGTCGCCAAGGATGCTGTCGCCCGCGATCAATTACGGGTCAAACTCACTAAAATGATCAACGATGAATTGCCCGAGGTACAGGGACATACCAAAGTCATTGCAAATGGACCTAGTGCCGACTATCCAGTAATGCTACGCATAAAAGGTTACGATCATGATAAAGTTCGCGAGATCGCCAAGCAGGTGGAACAAGTCATGACCGCTAATCCCTATGTAAACACCACCAACCTAAGCTGGTATGAAAAAAGTAAAGCCATTCACTTAGAAATTGACCAGGATAAAGCTCGAAAGCTTGGCATTGCCTCACAATCATTAGCTTTGTCTTTACAAGCCCAGTTATCCGGTTCACCTATTTCCCAATTTCAGGAGAATGACAAAACCATTAGTATGCTCTTTCGGTTTGATGGTGAAAACCGCAATGACTTATCCCGTTTAAAAAATTTCAACATCCACATTGGCAATGGCAAATATGTGCCTCTTGAACAAATCGCTACCATTCGTTTTGATGCAGAAGATGGGTTAATTTACCGTTATAATCTTAAACCAATGATTATCGTGCAAGCAGAAATCAAACCCGAAAAAACAGGCGATGATGTTACCGAACAAATATACAACAGCCTTGCTGACCTGCGCGCCTCCTTACCCCTTGGCTACAGCATTGAATATGATGGTTCCAAAGAATCCAGTATTAAAGCTTCCCACTTTATCTCTCAGCCAGTACCGTTTATGCTGATTGCGATTATGATTTTACTAATGATTCAACTGCAAAACATCCCTAAAATGATCTTAACCCTAATGACCGCTCCCCTCGGCATTATCGGTGTTTCTATAGGTTTATTGCTAACCGGAAGGCCAATGGGCTTTGTTGTCCAGCTGGGTATTTTGGCCTTAGCCGGAATTATCATGCGCAACTCGGTTATTTTGATGGATCAAATCGATCAGCAGCAAGCTGCAGGCGAAACACTATGGGACGCTATTATTAATGCAACCCTCATTCGCTTTCGCCCTATTTTATTAACAGCCGCTGCCGCTATCTTAGGAATGCTCCCCCTAGTTTCCAGCATCTTTTGGGGACCGATGGCTATTACCATCGCCGCAGGTCTATTTGGTGCTACCGTATTAACACTATTAGTACTACCAACCATGTATGCGGCTTGGTATAAGGTAAATCCTTAGTATCTACTGAACGAATCCATTACTATGAAAATATTGTATGAGTTCAGCGAGGCTATCGAGTAATCATAAGAACGCTTGCCAAATTATGAAAAAACAATAATTTGGCAAGCGTTCTTTTTTCTACTTATAGCTGTAAGCTTTTTAGAACCACACGCTAGCGCGTGGTTTTCGTTATACAAAATGGTCTGAATCCTGCATTCCGCAAAGATTATAAACACTATTTCTGTCCTGCTGTTTTTCACACGAATGTCAATAACTCTATCCCCATGACATGTCATGTACTACACGCAAAAATTGTTATGGGAAATCGCACAGTGTGACAAAAAAAGAACATCCCTAACTACCCCTAAAAAGGTCCGCCCCACTGACCTTCTAAATTAATTTTGCATAGTTACGCTTACTAGAAAGGATGCGTCTAATTTCTACAATGTTACCATCAACAACATAAAACACCAGATAATAATTAACAGGAAGCATCTGATAACCCTTATTGGCTAATCGACGATTTTTAATATTGATTTCCATGTATGAAAAATCTTCTAAATGAAGGATAGCTGCATCGAAATCATCCAAGAGAGCGACCGCTGCCCCTGGGTCATCTGCAAAAATATAATTAAAAATATCGTCTAGGTCTTCATATGCAATAGGCAAATACTCGATGCTATATTTACCCATTCATCCGTGCCCTCAATCGTGCTATAACCTCACTGTGAGGTGTTCTTTTGGCTCCCGATAAACTTTGTAACTCCGCTTCATCGAGTTTGTCATAGAGATCCATAAGCGATTGTTGATCCTCATACAGCTTTTGACTCATAACCACCAGATGACCAGAACCATTCTTTGTTATAAAAACTGGCTGTTGTTCTTTGATGCAAATAGCCTCAATCTCAGGTGTTTTATTGCGCAAATCGGAAACTGGACGAATTACTGGCATAATACTCACCTCTTATTTTTTATGATATTATATCATAATTTTGATAAAATAATATCATAAAAATTTCTACTATCGATAAAAACACCTCACGAGGATAGAACTTAGCTGTCACTTTAGGTAATCAAATACTCCAAGGGATGGTTCTGCCAAGTTGGTCACATAGCCTAATACTTCTTGCCTCAACTCAGCAGAACCGTCCCTCCGATTCCCCATACGCACGAGCCAAAAAACTGCCCCACATCTCAACACAAATAACTAAATAATTCATGCCTGATAGCAAGCGTGCCCCTATACTGATCTGAATCACTACACCTGTCCCGATGATTCTATATGTTAATATACTTGTAATCACAATGTATCATTATAAAATTGATTTGGTGATTTTCGAAAAATATGTTTCTAATGCTTCTTGCAAATCATGATAACCAACCTTTTTCAAGTCATCAAAACTGCTTTTAAATGCGCTATAATCAAAATTTTCTTTTAATGTTTCCCTAACCATGCTTTCATACTGTAAAAACAATCTATTATTGATATTAAAGTTATGAACACTTAGACTTTCCTGATAAACGCTGAGGTGAATAGGGTTCCCTTCCATGATATCCCTTACATATGTGCTATTACGGCTGATTAAGTCGTCATCAATTATGCCGGAATGTGCTGATACCTTAGCTCTTGCTGGAAAGCTTTTAATAAAGTCCAGGGTTTTAATGTATGCCGTCAGATCATAAAAATCCAAATAAGGAATAGGATACTCTACTAAATCTCCTACAAATAATACAGCGTCTTTTTTATCAAAACAAAGTGAAGAATCTATGGTATGTCCTGGTGCATATATAAATTCAATCTCATCTTCCACAAATGCCATTCTATCGCTAAATGTTACATTGGGTAACACTAACTCTACATTGCCGCAGTGAAATTCCGACAGCTTCATCATTTCAAAAGGCCCAATCTCATTCATTCTTTTTCGGCATGTTTCATGCCCAATAATAATTCCACCCTGAAATGCACAATTACCCCATATATGATCCCAATCTGAGTGAGAATTAAAAACAATTACTTCTTTGTTATTTTTTTCCATAGAAAGGTATTCCTTTACATATTTCATGGATTGGGGTCCTAAGTGAGTATCACACAAAAACCAACGCTTAGCTGCATGAATTAAATATACTGAAATGTCATCTTCAAAGGTTAATATTACACCTCTGCTGCCAATTTTTTTTACATCTTTTATCGCCATGCCGTCCTCCTATGAGCCGTTTTTTACATTTTTTCTTATCATGCTTTTAAGGCATTTCACAGTAACAAAAAAAGAGAGAAATCATATTGTTATCTCTCCCAGGCTTTTCTCCTTCCGCGTACACAGCTTGCTGTGTGCCTTCTCTCGGACCAGACTGCCATTAAGGCACGGAACCCTAGAAAGCTATTCGTTATTCAATTTTATTTGATTTATTATACCATATAAAACGTAAATTTCCTGCCAAATTCTACAAAATTTGGCAGAAGTTTCTTTCACTATTACAAATGATACGGTTCCCCCCGATTAATCTTAAACCCCCGATACACCTGCTCCACTAAGAGCAAACGTATCATCTGGTGAGTAAAAGTCATCTTAGAAAAGGACAGCCTTTCATCCGCCGCCTTTACTAGCTCTGGTGACAGTCCAAAAGCACCACCAATAGCAAAGGTTATATCGCTTTTTCCGCATAATCCAAGGCTGTTTATCTTGTCTGCAAGTTCTTCGGAAGATGCTTGCTTACCAATGACATCAAGGACGATGAGGTGGGTTCCGTCCTTGATATGTTTCATCATTCGTTCCCCTTCTCGGGTTAGGACTTTGACTTTTTCTGCGTCAGAGGGGTTATCTGGCA
>Ga0209340_1002594_pt1 | contig 10270 bp, 10 predicted proteins | sample EPASupsiteSAE323_FD_187266 | JGI IMG/M metagenome (GOLD analysis project Ga0209340, IMG submission 187266) | Bioremediated contaminated groundwater from EPA Superfund site, New Mexico - Sample SAE3-23 (SPAdes) (version 2) | ecosystem: Environmental > Aquatic > Deep subsurface > Groundwater >...
AATTTATCTTCAATAAGATCTTCAAAATTATATTTTCCATCTCCGTCTGTATCGGTTCCAAACAGATTGTTAATTGTCTCTGGAATTATTTCAGAAGAACTGCTTTTGTCAAAAAGGCCATTATTAGAATTAGTATTACTAATATTATTATCAATCTTTCCATCAAGTTCATCTGCAAATAGACACATTTGATTAGCAAATTTTACTAAATCCTGATCGGAAGGATCTGCTGAGGAATCTTTATTGCTTGCTTTATAAGCTTTCTTAATGTTTTCAAGTGATGTTGACGATAATGCTTTTAAATCTTTGATGTAATCCATAAGAAGCTCTCCTCTAATCTACTTTAATTCTTTTTTAATCTATGCATATTTTTTATTGCTATCAATTGTTATATATTTTATTAAAAACACATAACGATATATAAATTTAATATTGGGTATATATTGTTACAATACTTGATATTTTTTTATATGAATAAACAAAAAATATCAAGCTATTACATAATTACAAAACTCTTACAGATTGTAAGCAAAATTAACTTACATTTTTATTTATCAAAGAGATATCAATATACCAATATCCATCTCTTAAAAGCTTATCTTTTAACTCAATATTCAGAGGATATTTAAATATTGGACCATTAATTACTACTGTGTGAAATTCTCCTTCTTCTCCGCAGGCATCTATATTTAACTCTTCCAATTCTGTAATTAGATTTTTATCAAGGGTTTTACCCAGAAAATACTTGTCTATTAATCCGTCCTTTACTGCCACAATTACAGCTTTAAATCCAGCTTCAATAAATTCTGTTAATAAATTTTTTCTATTTTCTTGCCATATTGGATGATACGGTGTTATTGAGGTTTTTTTGCAAGTATCAATTACCCATTTTTTATTATCTTCAATATCAATATCACCAAAAACACCTGTTCTTATATCAGTAGTTTTTTCAATTGTATTCAATCCGTCAATAAATGTTGCTTCATAATCATTCCAGGTAGCAGAACGAATTAATAATGGTATATTTAAGGACTCAGCCTGTGCTTTTACAATATCAATATGCAACCCGTGTGATCTTGATCGTATTCCATTTTCTGTAAACATTGTAAAAAGTAATTTAGGAATGGCGCCTTGCTTAATTGTCCTGTACATCGATAGACAAGAATCTTTACCTCCACTCCAGGAACAGAAAATTGACTTTTTATTAATTTCCATTGAATACATTTATCCTTGATTTGCAAAAATATAAAACTACCATTATAAATAAATTATATTCCTATCATAAGCCAGAGAGGAATACCGCAATACGAGGAGCTGACGCCAAAATTATCAAGAATTTCAACAAGTGAACAATTGGCAAATTTTTGCCATAAAGATTTTTTAGGTGTCATATCAACAATATTTGGTTTCCCTTTAATTTCAGCAAGTTTTGCTGCTTCATCGACAGCATCCGCAAGAGAGCCTATTTCATCGACAAGTCCTAATTCTTTTGCCTGTTGACCTGTAAATATTCGTCCATCAGCAAATTCTCTTACTTTTTCCAAATCAAGTTTTCTATTCTCTGCAACTGTCGTTAAAAACTGATTGTAGGTATCATCAATCATATCCTGAAGAAGTTTTTTCTCTTCATCTGTCAGATATCGAATGTTAGAGAGAATATCTTTATATGGACCTGATTTTATAACTTGATGGTCAACTCCAATTTTCTGGTATAAGTCTTTTATAACGCTGGTTTTAATAATAACCCCGATAGAGCCTGTGATTGTACCGGGATTTGAATAAATTTTATCACCTGCTACGGCAGTATAAACTCCACCGCTTGCAGCCACATCTCCCATAGAAACAACAACTTTAATGCCTTCTTTCTGGATTCTCTTAACAGCATTAAATATTTCCTGAGAAGCACCAACAGTACCACCAGGACTATTTATTCTTAATACCATGGTCTTGATATCTTTTTTCTTAACTTCCTCGATCGCTTCTATCACTCTTGTTGCCATAGGGAAATTAATCATATCAATTATTATTCCTTCAATTCTGACAAGAGCTACTCGTCTGTCTTCAGCAACAGTGTATTTAAGTTTATTTATCGTTTTTTTAAGAAATCCCAACATTTATTTACCTTTATTTATTATTAGCGTTTAAAGTTTTTTTAGCTTCTTTCCATAATTCTTCAAGTTCATCCTGTGAATATTCTTTTAAGTCCTTTTCTGCTATTTGTTCCATTAACTGAAACCTATTTTTGAATTTATTATTAGCTTTTAGAAGTGCTAGTTCAGGATTAATTTTGTGCCATCTTGCCACATTTACTACTGAAAATAAAATGTCACCAAGTTCATCTTCCATTAATTCCCTGTTTTCGGCATCAGCTTCATGTTTAAATTCTTCTATTTCAGACATAAAACATTCCCATAATGAATCTTCACTTGGCCATTCAAAGCCGACTTTAACTGCTTTTTTACTAAATTCAGCAGCCGCAAGCAAAGCTGGTTGTGATTTTGCAACACCGGATAATGCTGATTTTCTTTCGGGTTTTTCTTGCTGTTTAATTAAATCCCAGTTTGCCAGTACTTCTTTTGTACCAGAAACTTTCAAATCTCCAAATACATGAGGATGTCGCCGTATAATTTTGTCTGAAATATTTTTTGCAACATCTTCAATGTTAAACTTGTTTTCTTCACTGGCAATTTGTGAATGAAGAATTACCTGAAGCAAAACATCTCCAAGTTCTTCGCAAAGATCCTTTGAACTTCCGGAGTCAATGGCATCTATTGCCTCATATGCTTCTTCCAGCATATTTGCTTTTAATGATGCATGAGTTTGCTCTTTATCCCATGGGCAACCATTTTCAGATCGCAGTATTTCCACGATCTCAATTAATTTTTTAAGATTATTCAGATTATTATGCCGCATAATCCAATTTTACATTAGAAATATTTTTTTTGCTTGCTTTGCTGTAGTGAGTTTCTTCAATTACATCTCTAAAAGCGCTTACAGGATCTATTAACGGAAATACTTCTTTGAAATTACGCCAGGCATTTAAAACTGATCTGCCGAAAATTTCATGTGAACTTTCATAATTCGTTAATGAGTCAGTATTATTTTGTTTAATAAAGATGTCAATAGAAGTCTTTGCTGACTCACTGTCATTTTTTTTAAAAGATTGTAAATTTGAAGGCAGATATCTTGCAGTTGATTGATTTATGAATGGATTAATTCGATAATCCATAAAATCCCCCTATTTAATCTCTAACTAAAATATTATTTTATATTATTTTTGAATTAATAGAATAATTATACTCCTAACTAAAGTTAGGAACAACCCTAAAATATACTATTTTTAATAAAAGTTAAAGTAGGATGACCGTAATTTAATTAATTTTGAAAAATATTATCTGATCGAACTAATTAAATTTACCATTTCAATAGCAGATAAAGCTGCATCTGCACCTTTGTTACCAGATTTTGTTCCGGCTCTTTCGATTGCCTGTTCAATATTATCTGTTGTTAAAACACCAAATATAACAGGCTTGCCAGTTTTTAATCCAACCTGAGCAATACCTTTAGAAATTTCTGATGCTACATAGTCAAAGTGAGGAGTGTTTCCTCTAATAACTGCACCAAGGCAAATTACTGCCGAATACTTATTATTGTCGGCGAATTTTGATGCAATGACAGGAATTTCAAATGCTCCTGGTACCCAGGCTACATCAATATTTTCTTCATTTACACCATGCCTTTTGAGAGCATCAATACAGCCGCTAAGAAGCTTTGACCCGATAAATTCGTTAAACCTGCCTACAACAATACCGTATTTTTCACTGCCTGCTGTTAACTTGCCTTCAAAATAATTAACCATTTTCTTTCTCCATAACACTTTTTACTGGAACGAGTCATGTTTTCTGGAAGAGCGGCTTCGCCGGCATGGACCGAAAACTTCACTCCTGTTTCGCTATAATCATTATATCAAATGATGCATTTTTTCTCGCTTAGTATCCAAATATTTTTCATTATATTTATTTCTTTCGACCGGAAGCGCAACTCTTTCAACTATTTCAAGTCCATAGCCTTCAAGTCCGACTATTTTTCTCGGATTATTGGTTATAAGCTTGAATTTGTTAACTCCAAGATCCAGAAGTATTTGAGCACCTACCCCGTAATCTCTGAGATCAGGCGCAAAACCGAGTGAAACATTCGCCTGAACAGTATCCTGTCCTTTATCCTGAAGAGAGTATGCTTTCAGTTTATTTAATAAACCGATTCCTCGTCCTTCATGAGATCTAATATAAACTAAAGCACCACAGCCTTTTTCATTTATTAACTCTAGAGCTGATGTTAGCTGATCTCCACAATCACATCTCAAACTATGAAAGATATCACCTGTCAAACATTCACTGTGCATTCTGACTATAGGTATTTGATTTTTAAAATCATCAGGATTTCCTTTAATAAGTGCAACATGTTCTGTTTTATCCAGTTCATTTACATAACCATATATATCAAATTCACCGTATTCTGTTGGTAATTTTGCTGTTACTACTCTTTTAACAATTCGTTCTTTTTTAAGCCTGTAAGAAATTAATTGAGATACAGTAATAAACTTTAAATTATGCTTTTTAGCAAATTTAACAAGATCATTGCGCCTTGCCATAGTCCCATCAGGATTAAGTATTTCACATAATACTCCGGCAGAATAAACACCGGCTAGTTTTGCAAGATCAACACTGGCTTCTGTCTGACCTACCCGTTCAAGAACCCCGCCTTTTTTTGCTTCTATTGGAAAAATATGTCCTGGTCTTCTTAAATCCGACGGTCTGGTATTAGGAGAAACAGCTACTTTAATCGTTGTAGCTCTGTCATTAGCTGAAATTCCTGTTGTAACCCCAAATATTCCTTCAGCATCAACACTTACAGTAAATGCACATCCATGAGATTCTGTATTATTATTTACCATCTGGGATAACTGTAGCTCTTTTGCTCTTTCATGAGTTAGTGTCAGGCATATTAATCCACGACCTTCAGTTACCATGAAATTTATTATTTCTGGAGTTACCTTTTCTGCTGCGCAAATAAGATCTCCTTCATTTTCTCTATCTTCATTATCTGCAACAATTACTATTTTACCGTCTTTTATATCCTGTAGAGCTTCTTCTACTGTATTAAATTCGAGGTGTTCTTCTTTCTGCACATTTATTAACTCAATTTTTTCCATTATCTACATAAACCCATGTTCTTCTAAAAAACTAACTGTGATTTTATCAGTTGTATTATCGGTCTTTGAAATAAACTTTTCAATATATTTTGCAAAAATATCGGATTCCAGATTTATATAATCTCCCGATTTTAGTGATAAAAGGTTTGTATTTGATGTTGTTTGAGGAATTACTGCAACACTAAAAACATTATCTTCAAGCGAAGCAATAGTGAGGCTAATTCCATCAACACATATAGAACCTTTATAAACCATATAACGTGTTATTTCATCAGGAACGGAAAAATAATAAAGATCAAAAGCACCCTGAGAGATTTTTTCTATGAATTTTCCTGTCCCGTCTACATGCCCTGAAACAATATGTCCGCCAAAGCGCCCATTAGCTTTCATTGCTCTTTCAAGGTTTACTTTTTTTCCTGTCTGGAAATACTTAAATGTAGAAACATCAATGGTTTCTTGAGAAACGTCGACTAAAAACCCGTTGTTTTCAAGTTTACCAACTGTTTGGCATACACCATCAACAGATATACTATCTCCAATATTTAAATCATCAAGTACTTTATTACATTCGACAAAAATTGAAGCACCGTAAGATAGTCTGTTAATCGATTTGACTATTCCTAATTCTTCTGTTAAACCTGTAAACATATATTAATAGTCCAATTCATTATATGATTTATATTAATAACATAAACAAAAGAGTATACGGTAAAATTCTGATTTTTTGGAAAAATCGATTTTTTCCGTATACGATACTGGAAAGGTGTAAGGCAATATTGGTAGCGATGAGCCGGCAATATTGCCTTGATACTAGATCTCAAAAGTACTATTATCATTAAAATTTAATTTTAGACAAAAAAAAGAGGTCTTTTTCATACCCCTTTAAATTAACCTTCTGAGCGATTAACGCTTCTTCCCCCCGAAATCTTTTTCTGTATGGTGCGCTATCTATATATTTATAAAAACATTCAATAAAAAATAATTGCCTCAATAAATTAGCAAAATATATTTGGTCTACACTAAAACTTTATAAAATATCTACCTAGAATATATTTAATATATTTCAAATATATATCCAGTATATATTTTCTGTTATTTAAATTGAATTAATATTTCTTAACAATTTCATTGCAATCTTTAATCAGGTTTTGTTTTTAAATTATCAAATTAAAAATTTAATGGTGATCAGATTTTAAAATTTTTTTATGACAAAAGATTTATCAATGTGCGACAGGATATTTTCTTTTATGAAATGGTTTCAGATACAATGGCATGGGGCTGCCCGGGTGGAGACTAGTACGGGAGTAAATTAGATTTACCTGAAAATCTCAGGCATCATGCTTATGATAATTTTAGAAAAAGTTATTTCCTAATATAATTAGAGCAATAAGCAAACAATATAGAAACACAGGACTTAAATATACAATTTATTAATTGAATTAAAAATTAACCAGTTGGCTTAGTAAAATACTCCATATGATCGTACAAATATGTCGAAATTATACACATAATATCAATATACGAGGTGGAAAATAATTACTGGAGGCTGGGGTATATGCTTAACCATGTAACAAACGGTTCAGATCTTTATACAAATACCAATATAAAACAGCAACAAGAGATTTTAGGTGTTGACAAAAGAGAAATACAAAAGAACCCTTACACTAAAGTTGATGGATATTTTGATGAATCAAATATTTCAGATCTGGCAAAAAAATTATTTGAAAAAGATAAAGAAGTTCAAAAATACAGTAAATTAGTAACAGAAGGTCTGGATGAAAGCTCAGGTACTTCAAATACAAATAAAATTCTAAATATGTTAAATTCCGGTCAATATCTAAACAATGATGAACTTGCAACCTCATTGCTTAATAATAGAGACTTTATAGATATCTTTTCATCTTAATAGCATGAAATATAGATAAATCGAATGGAAGAAGAAAATTTAACATCTAAAAATTTATTACAGGCATTAAATACTCAGGTATCAACTAATATATCTGATCTGTTTAAAAAGGGCATGTATGATTACAGGCATCATGATTTTAATGCTGCCATAGAAACATTTCAAAGTATAATTAGCACTAACCCTGAGCTGCCGGAAGCTCATGTTAACCTTGGTGTCGCATATTTTAGAACTGATAAAACTCAGGAAGCAATAAATTGTTGGAAAAAAGCCTTAAGTCTGGATGCTACACAGGTATCATGCTACATAAATATAGGTAATGGTCATTTTTTAAATAATAATGTTACGGACGCAATAAGGAATTGGCTTATTGCAGTTACAATGGCACCAGATCATACAACAGCTCTTATGAATCTTGGCGCTGCTTACGAAAAAATTAATGAGATGTCTCAGGCATTTAAATATTATGAAGAATTTTTAAAATATTATCCGAAGGATAAGTCTGCTGTATACGTAAAAATACACTCTAAAGTTACGAATTCAAAAAGAATAGCTGAACATAACATGCAATCAGGTTTTTATTACCAAAAAAGAAAGAACATGAGAAAAGCTGCTATGTGTTATTCAAAATCAATTAAAGCGTATCCGAATTTTGTAAAAGCTCATCTTAATTTGGGAAGTATATGCTATATGGCAAACAAATATGAACATGCAATAAAATACTGGAAACAGGCAATTAAAATCGATCCAACATATGAAAATACATATTGTAACCTTGGTGTAGCTTACGATTTTATCAAAAAGTATGATGCAGCATATTGCATGTATAAAAGATTTCTGGAAGTCAATGGCAGTTGTTCTTCTCAAATAGAAGAGAGACTGAAACTCCTCAAAGCTTATATAGATAAACATGTTGAAGTTATTGGCAAACATCTTGAAAAAGCAGAAGAATTTTATGCAAAAGTTAAATATATTGATTCTTTGTGGGAATATGAGAATTATGTAATTCTTAAACCGGATCAGAAAAATTCCTTTGAACCCCGTATTAATGAACTTAAAAATTATATTAATCCGGTATTAAAAGCAGCAGAAACTGCATATCAAATAGGTAATACCTGCTACAATCAGAGAAAATTTGATAATGCTGTTCATGCGTATAAAAGATATTTAATATTAACTCCGGATGGTGACTTTAAACATGAAGTCACCAAAAAAATATCGGCATGTGCGAAACATATGGGCTAAATTTGAAATTATTACTGGATAATATTAGAAGTAGCCTAAAAATATGTGTATTGTTATACTTTATTAATATGATTAAAAATCTGATAAATAAAATTTTATATAAGATTAATTTTCTTCAGTCTGAATTCAACAAATTTTTTGCTTCAAAAATTCTTGGAAGGAAATATATTAGAACAGGAAAATGTAAAAGCTGTGGCAGATGCTGCCAGAGAATTTACGTCAGGCATTCTAAAAATATAATAAAAAATGAAGAAGAATTTGAAAGACTTAAACCCCAGCATTTCTTTTATGGATACTTAAATGTTATTGATAAAGATGAATCAGGGCTTGTGTTTGAATGTACAAAACTCAATAAGGAAACAGGAAAATGTACAGCTTACAGGCATAGGGCTTTAATTTGCAGACAATACCCTATGGAAGAAATTTTCATGATGGGCGGAATTATTACTGAAAACTGTGGTTTTAAATTTGTTCCAATAGAAAGCTTTGAAGAAGTGCTTAATAAGGTTAAGATCAAAACTATTATTTCTAAGTAGACAGAATTTAATGATTTTTTATAACTTTTAAAAATAAATAACGCTTGTTCAAATAAAACTTGAATTGCGCTAATATTGGAAGTATAAACTTTATTGTGTCATAAATTCATAGAATAACAGGATATAAAACAAATGTCTGAATTAGTCGTAAGAATTGTCGGAACAGCTGGAGACGGTGTAATTAGTGCAGGTGATATATTTACACTTGCCTCAGCCAGAAACGGATTATACGTTACTACATATAAATCATTCCCTTCTGAAATTAGAGGAGAGGGCAAATGCCTTTTTCAGTTCAGAATAAGTTCTAAGGAAGTTCTCACACCATCTGAAAAAGTTGATGTGTTAATAGCATTTAATGAAGAAACTTTGCTGGATAATATTAGTGACCTCAAAAATGACGGTATATTGTTATTTGACTCATCGGACAGTTATAACCAGTTCAGCGAATTTCACAATATTTACAAATATTTTATTCCGATTACATATATGGCTAAATCACTTGCTACAGTTAGAGCAAAGAATATGGTTGCGCTGGGTATATTAGCAGGTTTTATGCCGGAATTAAACTTGCTTCCAAAGCTTGAAGACGATGTAAAACGAAAATACGCTGCCAAAGGTGAAGAAATCATAAATTCAAATATAAAAGCCCTTAATGGTGGCTATGAATACGCGGATAATCAGCTTATCAGAATAGATACACTAGATTCTCTAAATATAGAGACTTCCGGCAGAAAATTAATTATGAGCGGCAATGAAGCAATCGCTTTTGGTGCCCTTGTGGCAGGTTGCAGATTTTATTCAGGATATCCTATAACGCCAGCAACAGATATTATGGAATGGCTGGCAAGGGAAATGCCTAAATTGGGCGGAAATGTTATTCAATGCGAAGATGAAATTGCTGCTATTATGTCTGCAATAGGGGCTTCTTATTCAGGAGTTAAAGCAATGACTGCTACAAGCGGTCCTGGGTTATCTCTTATGTCTGAAGCAATTGGTCTTGCCTCAATGTCAGAAGTTCCACTGGTAATTGTAGATGTGCAAAGGGGAGGACCGAGTACTGGCATGCCAACCAAGACAGAGCAGTCAGATCTTAATATGGCTATATATGGTACACACGGAGACACTCCAAAGATTGTCATATCTCCAATGAATGTTGCAGATTGTTTTTATCAAACATTAAATGCTTTTAATTTTGCTGAAAAATATCAGGTACCTGTAATTTTATTGTCTGATGCTGTACTTGGGCAAAAGAGAGAGTGCGTAAACCTGATTGATCTTGATAATATAGAAGTAATTAACAGATTAAAATATGCTAAACAAGGAGATAATACTCCATTTTCCAGATATACAATTACTGTTGATGGTGTTTCA
>Ga0209340_1002595_pt1 | contig 10267 bp, 9 predicted proteins | sample EPASupsiteSAE323_FD_187266 | JGI IMG/M metagenome (GOLD analysis project Ga0209340, IMG submission 187266) | Bioremediated contaminated groundwater from EPA Superfund site, New Mexico - Sample SAE3-23 (SPAdes) (version 2) | ecosystem: Environmental > Aquatic > Deep subsurface > Groundwater >...
AATAAGAGCAATAAGTTGGGGACTGTAAATGGCTAAACTAGAATTAGTAAAAATAAAACTGGTTAAGGCAAATAAAATGTAGACTAAAATGGTCAAAATTTGAGGCATATAAATAGTATGGTCGATTTTGGCTAAAGTATCAAGTTTGCAAAGTGGATCCGGATAGTACAAAAAAGTGCGTGAGCACGATCGTGTACCATCCGGTAAAAACTTATATCTCGTAGGTGAGATGGGAAATTTCTGGGTGTTCTTGTCTGATCAGAGCATTGATCTCTCTTTTTCTGGAATTCCAAACATTGGGGTTGGAATATCTCAAATGATATTTCTCGAGCGATACAGAATCTCTCAATTGTCCGAGAAGCGCTTTGTCTTGTTCTTCTTTTCTTCGGAGCCGTAGTTCAGCTGCTTTTTCTCGTTCACGCCGGACTTTTTCTCTTTTGCCTTTGCTCTTTGGAAGTTTCTTGTTTTTCTTAACAGTCCTTTGCTGCTGTGTAGGTTCAACTTTAGCTTTTTCTTTAATTTCGTAACACATAATTATTCTCCTTATTTTCATTAAGAATGGTCTTTGATGTATTTCTTTTGAGTGTCGGAGCAATTGATATAGCTTATGTGATAGTAACTGCGAGAGACATCGTTTCTTTCTCTTATGACTTTATCTACAAGTTGTTTTTGAATCGCAGTACATAAAGAATAAGGTTTGTGATGCAACTCTTGAGCAATTTCGTATTTTAAACGCTCAAATGAATTGGACTTCTTCCTTGGTGGACGATGAACAATCATTGATTTTCCTCTTGTTCAATCAACAGTCTTACTTCTTCTCTTTGAAGAGGACAACATTGCTTGTAAGATATGCCGAAATTAGCAATAGCTATTTCGTCTTTCTTTTTGGCGTCAGCGGTTTTTTGGCTTTCGGATAAAGATGACTTTTTTTTGGTTTTTTTCTGTTCCATGGCAAAAAATCCTCCCTTAATAAAATAATTCTGGATGACTGTCGGAAATAATATTGTCGATCATAATTTGAAATTTTCGACAACAAAATAGATACAAAGGTATGCCGTAGATCTTTCTAGCCTTTTTGTCCCTTAGATACCAAAGTTTGATTTTCCTCCCAAGATACTTAATAATCCCCATAAATTTTCCCTTTCCCTAGTTTTTAATGTGTTATGTTCGCGAATGAACAATGTCCCTATTTTAGCACGAAATTGTTTCTGTTAAACTTAAATAGAGATATTATGTTAGATAAATTACGGAAGTTTCAATTAGTGGATGGATTATTAATTTTGGGGATAATTTTGTTGGTAATAGGGATTGGAATGAATTTCAAAAGTAATTTTTTTGAAAAAGCAGAAATAAAAGTAACGTCAAAAAATATTAGCCCGACTCCTATAGTTGATATACAAGTTAATAGTAAAGTAACTATTGATATGGCAGGAGAGGTAATAAAACCAGGGGTCTATAAATTGAATGATGGAGACAGAATCATTGATGCTTTGGTGATGGCGGGTGGTTTAGGGTTAAAGGCTGATCGGGAGTGGGTAGAGAAAAATCTAAATCAAGCAGAAAAATTAGTAGATGGACAAAAGATTTATATCCCAAAGATAGGTGAAGAAATAGAAAATGATAATAAAGTCTTAGGCAAGACAGACAGTGTAATAAGACTAAACACAGCTACAATCGAAGACTTGGATAAATTGACAGGAATAGGTCCAGCTATTGCCCAAAGAATAATTGATTATCGAACCAAAAATGGTGGGTTTAAAGATATAAATGAATTGAAATTGGTAAGTGGAATTGGAGATAAATTGTTTGAAAAAATTAAAGATGATGTGGCGTTATAGAATACTTTTTAATTTTTCGTTACGAATTCTTCCACTGGAAAATGAATGTGGTCGCCCACGTTCAAATACGTTCTAGAATTGTAACTTCAAAATTAAAATTTGTGTATGAATAATAGTGAAATTGAAACGTCCTCCCTTCATCAAGGGAGGATGTCGAACAAAGTGAGACAAGTGGGTTTGGTATTAGGAGTGATAATAGTCGGATTGTTGATGTACAAGTTTGTAATGAGGGATAGTTTGATATATGTGATTAACCAAAGTTTACCTGGTAGAGAAGCAGCACTTTTAAATGGAATGCTTTGGGGTGAAAAAGATTTCAGCAAAGACTTTTATAATCAATTGAAAAATAGTGGTTTACTACATATAGTAGTGGTAAGTGGTGCCAATATGATTTTGGTATTTAAAGGAATAGTGGAAGGGTTGGCAAAGTGGATTGGAAGAAAATGGGCGATTGGAATGGCTTGGTTGACTTCATTGTTTTATTTAAATATTGTAGGGTGGGAGATTCCAATTGTACGAGCATTAATTTTGGTGTCAGTCATGTATTGGGCACAAATTTTGGGAAGAAAATATAATGTGTGGCGGGGATTAATTTTTAGTGGATTAATAATTGTTTTGGCGTGGCCAAAATCGGTGTTAGAAATTAGTTTTTGGTTGAGTTTTGGGGCATTTTTGGGAGTTATAAGTAGTCCATGGAAAGATATTTTTAGATCAAGTTTTTGGGTAGCTTTGTGGATTAGTCCAATAATGGCATTAGGGTTGGGTAAGATAAATCTAATAGGTCCAATTAGTAATGTACTGGTACTGTTTATAGTAGAAGTAATTACAGTAGTTGGGTTTGTAGGATCGATTATTGGTTTAATAGTACCAATAATAGGAAAAATAATTTTGTGGTCAATTTTACCTTTGTTAAAATATTTTGTGACGGTGGTTGAATTAATAGGGAATATGAAATGGGTTAGTTTGAGTATAAATTTTAATTTAATGATATTGTTAGGGTGGTATCTGATCTTGATTTATTTTTTATTAAAACCCTCTTGTCTCTCGGTGACCTCGAGACATCCTCCCTTGATAAAGGGAGGAAATACTAAAATTAAGAGAAGTTTATTATGAAATATTTGGTTGATATTGAAGCAAAAACTAGAAGAGGGAATATTAAATATTTAGATAAATTAAGAGAAATTTCTAGAAATAACAGAAATAATCCAACTCAAGCAGAATTTATAATGTGGCAATTTTTAAGAAAAAATAAATTTGGTTATAAATTTACTCGTCAAAAACCAATTTTTAGGTTTATTTTGGATTTTTATTGTTCTGAATTATTATTAGCAATTGAAATAGACGGGGATTCTCATGATTCAAAAACAGTTTATGATTTAGAAAGAGATAGATATTTAGAAAAAATGAATATAAAAACAATAAGGTTTACTAATGATGAAGTTTTAAATAACTTTTTAAAATTAAAAGATGTACTTCTCCCTTTAATCAAGGGGAGATGTCACGAAGTGACAGAAGGGTTTTGATATGAAAAATAGAATAATACTGTTTATTAGTTTAGTCTTTTTGATAGTAATATTTTATTTTTCTTTACCTAGTAAATTGGGAAAGGTGGTAGTTTGTGATGTGGGACAAGGTGATGCAATTTTGGCGACATATAAAAATATTCAAATGTTAATTGATACTGGTCCAGATAATAAAAAAGTGTTGGAATGTTTAGGGAAACAAATTCCATTTTGGGATAAGACAATTGAAGTGATGATATTAACTCATGGAGATAGTGATCATATTGGTGGGTTAAATGATTTAAAAAAATCATATAAAGTTGGAAAATATTTTAGTAATGGATTATTGAATAGTGATATTGAGCAAAAGATTTACTCACAAAAAATTGGTCAAAATGATGTGATTAGTAGTAATATGTTTGATTTTGAGGTGGTCAATCCATCAAAAAATATAGAAATTGATGACGATAATATAAATTCTATTGCAGGATATCTAATATATAAAGGAAGTGTAAAATGGAGAGCTTTTTTGAGTGCTGACATTGATAAAGAAACAGAACAAAGATTGGTATGGCAAAAGATTTTAAACAAAGATGTTGATGTCTTGAAAATTGCTCATCATGGATCAGAGAATGGAACAAGTGATGAAATATTAGATTTTTTAAAACCAAAAATAGCAGTGATTAGTGTGGGTAAGAATAATCGATTTGATCATCCAAGAAAAGAAGTTTTGGAAAGATTAAAGACAAGAGAAATAGAAGTTAAAAGAACAGATGAAGTTGGTGATGTTGTTTTTGAATTGAATTAAATATGGTAGAATAGGTAAAATATGAAAGAAATTACAAGTGCAGATCAAGTTGTAAAACTTTTGGGGCAAAAGTTTGGTAAATCAAAAGGTTGTTTTAAAATTGACACACAAGTTTGTTTAAATAGCCCTGGAGTGATTGCAGAACAAACTATCTTGCAAAAAAAAAGACAAACTTTAGTTTGTTTAGATAGTCCTGGTGTGATTACAGAACAAGTTGTTTTACAAGAAAGACATACTTTTGGTACAGAAAAGGGAATATCTAAAGGGTCATATATGAGTGATCAACAAACATTGGCTTTACAAGATGAAGTAAGACAAGGTGAAGATAGTAAAAGGACTACTGATGAATTTAATATAGATATGGGTATTGCTGATTAATTTTTTTAGCTATAAAGTGCATGTAATAGATGGATAAGAAAATGTGGATAATTAAAACGATATAGATTATGTACTATATATAGAGTATGTGGAAAAGATAGACAAAGTAGATTTGCCACTTGATATGGACGATGTGGATAATATAGACTGTAATTGTGGAGAAATGGGTGAATAAAATTTACCGTTTGAGTTTAAGCCAACTAAAAGCGTTGGAGGTATTGGCTGAGAGTAAAAATGGAATTATTGAAGCTAATGATTCAAGTAAACTAGTAGGGTTAAAAGGGAAGGGTTTGGGGGGGATATTCTCATCTCTGTCAAGACAGAAAATTGGTAAGGAAAATTTAATATTACCTTGGGGAAGGTCAGAAGCGGGAAGAGGATTACGATGGAAACTTAATACTAATATAGTAGAAGTAAAAGAATTGAAACGAATAATAAAGGAGGTCTTGGCATTATGAAAAGATCAAAAATATTATTGGTTTTAGGATTGATTGTTTTATTAGGTGCAAGTGGTTGGGTTTTTTATAATAAAATTTCAAAGGTTTACGCAAATCAAGAAACAATTACTTCTAGATTGGATTTTGAAAATGGTTCTTATCAGGGAACTGAAAGTTGGTCAAAAGAGGGTGATCTTAAACTTTTATCTGGTGGAACTTGGAATCCAAGAGTATTTAAAACTCCAAAATTAACTTTAACTAATCAGTCAGCAATAGTGACCGATGGTGAGGATGTTTATTTGCTTGCCGGAAACGATAAATACTTTACTAGGTATGTGTCAGACCAAGATAAATGGATAACTTTAGAAGAAGCTCCTCATATGGCATATAACGGGGCAGATATGATTTTGTTGGGAGATTATATATATGCTGTTTTTGGAAGTTATACTAAAGTTTTTAGTCGATATTCGATAATTAATGATCAATGGGAAGATTTGACTGATGCCCCTGATTTGATGTCTGATGGAGCTAGTTTGGAAACAGATGGAGAACACATTTTTCTTTTACGAGGGACTAGCACTTCAGATTTTTGGCAATATGATCCTCAAAATGGTCGTTGGTCTAGTTTAAATAATCCGCCAGTTACTATGGGTGCAGGAGCTGATTTAGTTTATAAAAATGGTTATATTTATACTCTTAGAGGAGCAAGTACTAATACTTTTTATAAGTACACAGTAAATTCAGGTTTATGGTCAACTTTGCCGAATATACCGGGAACAATTTCTACAAATCATAATAGTTCGGTTTTGGGTAATTACATTTATGTAAATAGAGATGCAAATACAAATACATTTTATAGATTTAATATTAGCGGTAACGCCTGGGAAACTTTGACTAATTTACCTCAAACTGCTCAATATGTGGGAGTAGTGGGTGTAGGTGATACTACTAGTGGTTTTGTTTATGTTTTTAGAGGAAATAGCAGCTATGATTTTTGGAAATATAATCCGAGAACAGCTAATTTTGAAGGACCAACCGAATTGCCAAATACACCTAGTACAGGTGCTGATTTGATTTATGGAAACGGGAATGTTTATTTTAGGAGAGGAGCTAGTTCGACAAGTTTATATCGATACAACACATCTGTGGGAGGGACCTGGGTGGCAATGTCAAATTCACCAGCCTCTTTTGCGGATGATACTCGAGGGATTAAAGCGGGAGACTATTATTATTATTTAAGAGGAAGTGGAACTAATACTTTTTATAGATATGATCCAAACACTGGAGTTGGTGGAACTTGGGCGACAATGGGAAATACGACGGCGACAATGAATTATGGTGCCTCCTTAGTTTATCCTGGTTCTGGTAATTATATTTACGCTACTAGAGGAGGTCTAAGTAGAGTGTTTATGAGATATACCATAAATGAAGGAGTGGGAGGAACTTGGAGTGATGTGGCAGTAGCTGATTTACCAGATGATGCTGAAGCAGGTTATGGATCAAGAATGGTGAGTGATGGGACAGATATTTATTATATTGCAGGAACAGGAATATCAAGAATATATAAATATAGTATTAGTGGAAATAGTTGGACCGATTTAGGTGTATTACCATTTTCACCTTATTATGGGACAGATATGTCGTACTACAATGGTAAGATTTATTTTTTGGCGGGAAATTTAAAAGCTGATTTTTGGGAATACTCTATAGCATCAGGAGGTTGGAGAATGTTACCAATGACTCAAGCATATGGTTTAACAGAAGTCGGTTCATGGTCTGGAGGATCAATTACTAATGATGGTAGTGGAAATTTCTATGTGGAATTAGGAAATAGTAATACCAGATTTTTTAGTTTTACAGTTGGAGCTAATAATTATTTAACGACTGGTACTTGGATTAGTAATACTAAAGATTTAGGTCATGTATCTCATTGGAATTCAATAAATATTGATTCAACCACTCCAAATGGTACAAGTATTAGTTGGCAGACAAGAACAAGTGGTGATGCTGAAAATTGGGAGGAGTGGAGAGCTGGGGTAGGAACTAGTATTGTTTCGTCTCCAAATAGATATATTCAAGTTAAAACTATTTTAAATTCCGATGGTGCTTCGACTCCTGTTTTAGAAAAAATAATGATTAACTACGATGGAGATGTGACTCCACCTTCAAATCCAAATATAATAGTGGCTAAATCTCAACAAGTATCGGGAGTGGATTTAACTAGTGGTCAAGATTACACCTATATTTCTCCATATTTTTCTTGGGATGGTGATGAAGATGAAGAAACAGCGATAGCTGGTTATTATGTTTATTTTGGAACAGAAGCCTTGGGAGATCCGCAGACTTTAGGATCGTTTAAGACCTCTCCTAATTATTTAGTTAATGATCCAATGGATCAAGAAACTTATTATTTGAGAATTAGAACAGTTAATGGTGGAGGTTTGACGAGTGATCCGGTGACTTTATTTGTTTACAATTATCAAGGTTTAGCTCCACCATCCTCTTTATTACAGAGCACAACTGAAGATTTTGGTTTAGGAACAACTTCAAATGTGACAATAACCGATGATCAGATAAAATTGATAGGCAAAAATGGTTTTTGGCAACAAGATAGGTTGAGTCCATTATCGGGAACAATTAATTATGGTTCAGGATTAGCTTATTCTTCTGTTAGAAATAAACTTTATATTTTAAGAGGTTCAGGTTCAAATTCTTTTTATGTTTATGATTTGGCAACTAATGTAGGATCGACTTTAGCTAATGCACCAGCAACAGTTTATTATGGATCCGATTTAGTTGAAGGCCCAGATGGTTATATGTATGCTTTGAGAGGTTATGCAAGTAATGGTTTTTGGAGATATGATCCAAATACAAACACTTGGTCTGATGGAGCAGCAGCTGATACTCCTCAACCAATATCTTATGGAGGAGCTTTAGCATATGACGGGGAAAGGTATATTTATGCTTTAAAAGGAAACAGTGATGATACTTTCATGAGGTATGACACGATGTCAGATAATTGGGAAGTGTTGGATAACACTGATTTTGGAGCAGTTGAGAACCAAATTAATAACATTGTAGCTAATGGAGGTGATTTAGCTTTTGGAGAAGAAAATCATGTTTATGCGATTCAAGGTGGTGCTAGAACTGGTTTTGCAGTTTACAACACTAGTAGTGGTAATTGGCGAACTTTAGAAAATTTACCAGTTTTGTCTAATTATGGATCACAAATAGAATATGATGCTGATAATAATGTAATTTATTATGTTTCTGGTTGGGGTAAAACTTTCTTTTATAAATATGATTTAGAATCAAATGAGTGGAGTAAATTGTCTGATGTACCATATGCTGTTGGGGCTGGGGCGACAATGAAAAAAGTAGGGAATAGTATATATCTAGCTATTGGTGGAAGTAGTGCTAATATGTATCGTTATGATATAGAAGATAATAGTTGGGCAGTGCCAAATATGGGTTTGTTTGGTGGATTTTTTAGAGGAAATGATTCAAGATATTTTACTTATGGAGCAGAAATAGTTAAGGGTGATGGGGATAATTATTATCTAGTTAGAGGAAATTATGATAACTTATTTGTTCGTTATAATCCAAAAACTGGTATAGCAACAAAAATGGCCGATGCTCCAGCAGGATTTTATCAAGGTGGAGATTTGGTTTACGATAGTGTAAATAATAAAATTTATGGAGTAGCTAGTCCATATTTTAGAAAGATGTTTGTTTACGATGTCGCGACTGATATTTGGAGTGAAGAAAGTAATGATCCACCACCAGTAGATGTTGGTGCAGGAACATCGATGACTTTTGATGGGGTTAGATACATTTATTTGACAAGAGGTGGAAATACAAATAATTTTTATCGCTTTGATGTAAATGGTTTATCGGGGTCGAAATGGACTACACAGACAAATGTAGCCGCGACATTAAATAGTGGAAGTGAAATCGTTTATAAAAATAATTATATTTATGCTTTAAGGGGTAATAATACAAACACTTTTTTAAGGTTTGATATTGGAACGACCGCTTGGAGTGATGTAGCGGTAGCTGATTTACCAATTGGAGCAAATGTGACTGGAGATGGAATTTTAATTGATTTAGGAGGAGATAAATTAATGGCTTGTCGAGGAAATAACACAACCATTTGTTATGAATATTCGATTAGTGGAAATAATTGGATAGCATCTGCTTCGACTTTAGCACCGTATATTTATAGAGGAGCGGCAGGAGCAAGTGATGGAAATAATACTGCTTTAATAATTCCTGGAAATGGAACAGTAAATACTCCTGTTGATGGTATTTATTCTTACATAAGTCAAAGTAATGATAGTTCTTTTGAAGAAAACGGTAGTTATATTAGTCCGGTTCACGATTTGGGGATAGTTTATCGATTTGCCAGTATAGATGTTGGAGTAAGTATGGCTGAAAATACTGATTTGGAAGTCTATACCCGAGTTTCTGATAATAATTCTGAATGGGATGATTGGGTTTTGGCTAGTGATAAAAAAATAGTTAATAATAATTGGATTTATAAAATTAACTCTTCTTCTAGGAGATATTTAATGGTGAAATTGAATTTAACTTCTGGAGATGGAATTAGAACTGGAAAAATAAATTCTTATCAAATTAATTATTATAAGGATGAAGATTTGCCGGCTAATCCAACAAGTTTAATGGGTTATTTAGGAGTTGGAAACACTACTCCAATAACAAGTGGAATCTGGTCTAATAGTACGGCTCCATATTTTGAATGGAATGGAGCTACTGATGGAAATAATGGTTCTGGAATTGAAGGTTATTATACATATTTTGGTTTAGGAGAAACTGCTAACCCTGAAGTCTTGGGAACTTATACTACGGTTACAAATATAGTAGGAGTGGGTTTGACTAGTGGTCAAACTTATTATTTGAAAGTTAAAACCAAAGATAACGCGGGTAATTTAGCGAGTGATATAGGAACAACTTTTGTTTATAAGTTCGATAATACTAATCCGACTAATCCAACAACGATTTCAGCTGATCCACCGGGGTATACTGCAAGTAATAATTTTACTTTTACTTGGAATGAAGGTAGTGATAGCGGTAGTGGGATTTTTGGTTATTGTTATAAAACTGGAATAGGTGGAAGTGAAACTTGTGTTGAGGGGGCAGGGACAACTGGAGTGACAGGAATTGAAGCTTATCAGACTGGAACTAACACCTTTTATTTAAAAACGAAAGATAAGGCTGGTAATTATTCTGGAGATTATGTAACAGCTAGTTTCTATTATAGTTCAATAGCCCCTGGAGCTCCGA
>Ga0209340_1002597_pt1 | contig 10259 bp, 11 predicted proteins | sample EPASupsiteSAE323_FD_187266 | JGI IMG/M metagenome (GOLD analysis project Ga0209340, IMG submission 187266) | Bioremediated contaminated groundwater from EPA Superfund site, New Mexico - Sample SAE3-23 (SPAdes) (version 2) | ecosystem: Environmental > Aquatic > Deep subsurface > Groundwater >...
AAATTGTTGATGGCCTCCGTGAGAATAATTTTTTACCCCTGCAAGCTGCACTTTGGACAATTTTATTAGGAGATGCAAGGGAACAATATCTAAAAGCAAAGCCCGTTAAATTACAACAGCAATTAATAGAAGATCAAGATGACGAAGAACTTATTACAATAGAACGCCAAAAACCAAACCCTCCATTATCGCAAACAACAAAACCAGGAGAATCATGATTAATTTTAAAAAAATTATAAATTTTACATTACTATTTTTTACACTTACATCAAATCTAATATCTTATCCTTGCTATTACACTCGCTTTTACAATGAGCAAACGGGTCAAACCTTAGACATCATAGGAGATTGTCATAAAGAAAATGATATGGCTATTTATCCAGAAACTTGCGGTATATTATTAGATATTTTATCCCAAGTAGATAGAGACTCTACTAACATCATCTGGGAAAGTAACCCTACAATTTCCGCACAAGAAGAGGGACGCGACAATAGATTTATTCGTATGACCAGCTCCATTTTAAGAGAATTATATGATGAAACATTTATTGCTGCAGATACAAGACCAATTTTTGATTTTAATTTTTACTTTGTTAAAAATTATTTATCGCTCTCAATAGAAGAACTAACTAGAAAAGCTAGGCAAGAAAACATTGATCCGAATTCCAAAGTATTAAGCCAATTAGAAACGCTTTTTCCAATTCGTAGCATAACTTCTGAAACCAGCTGGTTTGACATGTCTCGACTTTCACCTGAAAGACAAGAAATACTACAAAAAGAAAGAGCTGTTTTTAAACGCGAAATTCAACATTTTTTATGTCATCCTTTTTTAGGAAAAACTTTAATAGAATTTTCTGCTCTTGTAGACAGATTTTCTACTCAAGAAGATGGACGAATTAAATTTACAAACAAATGTTTTGAAAAAATGTACAATGATTTTTTCTACAAATACCAATCAATTTGTATATATAAAATCTTTGACTTTGATCTTTTAAAAAATATATTTTCATCACAAAAGCAACAAATAATTATTTGCGCAGGGCAAACACATTGCGAGCAAATATCTAAATTTTTAAAAACGAACAATCTAGGATTTAGGGAAATATTTGAATATCCAATGCAAATAAATTCAAATCAAGAGCCTATTCCGCTACCAGCAGATTTATGGGTAAAAATTCAAGAAAATCCAAGAGAACAACTAGCAAGGCAAGCAATAGAAATACAGGCTCATCATGATTAATTTAAAAATAAAAAAATTCCTTTTGCCTTTAATTGCACTTATTGCGTTATCATTAAACTTAAACATAAAATCTGTTCCGGCTACTTTTTCTAGATTTCAGAACATACAAACAGGGCAAATTTTAGATCTTTATAGCGATCTACACAAAACAAATGATTTTATATTACATACAGATACATGTAATAACTTTTTACACCTTGTAACACATTTAAACCCTGAAAATACCCTTTTCATATGGGAATTAATGGAAAACCCAAATCCAAAATGCTCCATGTTTATGAATGTCTCAGGAATGATTTTAAAAATTTTATTTCCAAGATCATTCATTTCCGCAGACTTAAGATCATTTAATTTTAGCCTTATATACTCTATGAACAAAAAATTACTTGAACCAAGACTTTTTACAGACAACCCATTATTTAATATCAATCTAACAATAAAAGATGTAATAAATGAAGTCCTAGTGAAAAGTTCAATAATATATGAAAATGACCCATTTGCTGAATCTAAACTTTCTAAAAAGACACAAGAAACATTAACTCGATCGATAAACTCATACAGAGAAGCCGTTCAAAAATTCTTACAAGATCAAAGCTCAATATTAAATCAAAATTTATTTGATTATTATAACGCTTTTTATTTAAACAGCCTTATTACAGATAAAAATGTAACATACTTGGATATAATTTTTAGAATTAAATTTGATAAATTTTATAACGAATTTACCAAGCTTTTTATACAAACACTTTTTGAATTTGAAGTTATAAAAAACATATTTTCATCAAATAAACAACTTATTATCGTTAATGCAGGAGTACAGCATTGCGAGAACATAAAAGAAATTATCAAAAAAAATAATTTAGAATTCAAATGCGTTATCGATGGAAACGAAAAGCAAATACTTTATCAAGTTTACAAAAGATGAAAACGAATCTAATTCTTCCCATAAAGAAATTAATTAAACCTAGAAAGAAACTTGACGTTGCTTAATTAAATCAGCCTTCCCTTCAAGAAAAACCATTTCCCTATCAAGCTGCTTTAAAAAATCCATCATTGAATCACTATATTCTGGATGTTTCAACGCTAAGGCTATATTTGATTTTAACCAGTCCATAGTAGTACCAATATCATATCTAGTACCCTGAACTTTATAAGCAAAAACCTTTTCGCCTTTAAGTGCTAAATTTTGTATAGCATCAGTAAGCTGAATCTCTCCTCCAGAACCACACTCTGTTGTCTCCAATGCCTCAAAAATCCCAGGGGATAAAACATATCTACCAATAATTGCCAAATTTGAAGGTGCATCAACAGCCTTGGGCTTTTCAATTAATCTTTTTACTTGAAAAAGATTAGCTGTAATTTGTTTTTTTATTTCAATAACACCATAACGAGAAATAGTTTCCATTGGCATTTCTTTTACAGCTATAACATTACATTTTTCCTGCTCTGCTATTTTCGCTAATTGCGCAATACCTGGAATCGGCCCCATTATAATATCATCTGGCAACATCACAGCTACATGTTCTTTCCCTATAGCACTTTTAGCCATCAAAATTGCATGACCAAGACCTAGTTGCTCATGCTGTCTTATACTTATAAAATCAGCCAATTTCAAAATTTTAGATAAAACATCTAAATTTTTATACTGACCTTTTTCTTTCAAAAAGCTATCCAATTCATAACAGGAATCAAAATGATCTTCTATAGACTTTTTATTCTTCCCTGTTACAAGAACTATACTTTTAATGCCGGACTTTACAGCTTCTTCAACTACCCACTGAATAGCAGGCTTATCAAGTAAAGGAAGCATTTCTTTAGGTACTATTTTAGTCGCAGGCAAAAATCTTGTTCCAAAACCTGCGGCTGGAATTATCACCTTCCTAATCTCCATAACCTTTATCCTCAATTTAAAAAACTAAAAATTTTATTTTTTTTAAAATTGTTCTAAGAAACGTATTTTCCCAGAAAGAAATAATCTAATATCATTAATTTTATACTTTAATAAAGCAATTCGTGTAAGGCCAAAACCAAAGGCAAATCCAGAATAAACTTCAGGGTCAATACCACCAGCTTTTAAGACATTAGGATGAATAAGGCCTCCAGGAAAAAGCTCTATCCATGTAGACCGCTTACACACAGAACATCCCTCTTTACAAAAAGGACATCTTGCATCTATCTCAAAACCAGGTTCAACAAAAGGGAAAAAACCTGGCCGAATCCTAATTTCCAGATCTTTCTTAAATAAGGCCTTTAAAAAAATCTTAACGGTCGCAAATAAATTTGCAACGGTAACATTTTTATCAATTAAAAACCCTTCACATTGCATAAACATAAAATCATGAGTGGCATCTGTCGCTTCATTTCTAAAAGCATAACCAGGACAAATTGCGGCTATGGGCAATTTCTTTTCCTGCATAGCTCGAATTTGCATAGGAGATGTTTGAGTTCTCATAAGATAATTTGGAAGATTCACCCAAAAAGTATCTTGCATATCTCTCGCCGGATGATCTTTAGGAACATTTAATGCAACAAAATTATAAAACTCACTCTCAAGCTCAGGACCATCCAAAACTTCATATCCCATTGAAATAAAAATATCTTCAACTTCTTCAATAAAACTAGTTAAAGGATGTAAGCTCCCCTTATTAACTCCTGTCTTGTAAGCCGTAAAATCAAAATTTTGCTTTTTAAAATTTTCTGCTTCAATTTGTTCTTTTAAAAATTGTTCTTCTTTGCTTTTCAATTCAGATTCAACACGAGCTTTAAAACCCGACAAAGCAGGTCCAATTAAACGCTTTTCATCTATAGATAAATTTTTAACTTCCGAAAGAAGTTCGAGAATAAAACCCTTTTTGCCCAAAAAAGATATTCTAATTTTTTCTAAATCCCTTACTACCTTTGCAGCAGTTAATTCTTGATCAAACTGAATACCAAGAGAGTTAATTTTGTCTTGCAAGCCAGCCACTTAAAGCCTCCTGTCGATCTTTGTAAAAAAATTGAAGTTTTACATTGGTAAAAATAATACCATTGAAGCAAAAAAAATAGTAGTTTTTTAAACTTTTTGTTTAACAAAACTACCCTTAAAATACAAACCTCCTTGTAAATTCGACATCCAAGTTCGAATTTACAAGGAGGTTTCAAAAAATCATAAAAAATGCTAAGTTTTATTTCTTCACTTTTTAATTTTATTTTTTTAGGAAACACTATGCCTTCACCAGACCAAAGTAAAATAATCTCTCTTCCTGAAATAAAGGTCATAGGAATTGAGGTAAAAACAACGAATCAAAATAACAAAGCACAAACAGACATCCCTGCTCTTTGGCAAAAGTTTTATTCACAAAATATACTTTCACGAATACCAAACAAGTTAGATAATCAAATTGTATGTCTATATACGAATTATGAAGGCGATTTTACAAAGCCGTATTCTGTAATAATTGGATGTAAAGTAAAAAAATTAACAACTATTCCAAATACCCTTGCATCAAAAACTGTTCCCGCCGCTAAATATATAGTCCTTGAAGCTAAAGGTGAATTGCCTCAAGCAATTCTGAAAGCTTGGGAAAAAGTTTGGGCATCAGATATAATAAGAAGCTATACAAACGACTTTGAAATCTACTTCAATAACAATAATTCAACATCAGCAAAAATATATATCGGAATAAAAGATTAACCCTAAAAAATTTGACTACCCACTCGATAGATTAAATTAGACCTAAAATATTTACTCAAATAACGAATTTTTAATTGACAACATAGCTTTGAATTTGTAACCTTTGCTTTGTATTTAAAATTTCTTTACATAGCACTTAGTGCCGAGATAGCTCAGTTGGTAGAGCAACAGACTGAAAATCTGTGTGTCGGCGGTTCAATTCCGCCTCTCGGCACCAATCTTTTTCAATATTCAAATTATTTTATTTTCAGCTAAACTCTAATCATAAATATTTTAACAAACACAACTTTTAAGGAAAACATAAATGTTTGGTTTTTTATCCCAAAAATTTTCTGGAATACTAGGATGGCTAAAAGATAAAGGTCGCTTAACCGAAGAAAACATCGAACAAGCTTTAAATCAAGTAAAAGACGCACTACTTGAAGCTGACGTCCCATACGAAATTGTTGAAACATTTTTAAAAGAGATCAAAACCGAAGCTATCGGCCAACAAGTCATAACAAAACTAAACCCTGGGCAACAGTTTATAAAAATAGTTCATAACAAACTTTTATACTTTCTTGGTGGTAATTCTCCTGCGGTCGCAATAACATTTCAAATTCCTTCAATTATAATGATTATGGGGTTGCAAGGCTCTGGAAAAACCACAACGATAGCCAAACTTGCTAATTTCCTTCAAAAAGAAGCAATAAAAAGAAACAAAAAGCGCAAAATATTACTTGCATCTGTAGACTTTTATAGACCTGCAGCTGTAGACCAACTAGAAATGCTTGCAAAAAAAGCTAATGTTGATTTTTATAGAGCTACAAATACAGATCCAGTGAAAGCTGCTTTAGAAATCAACTCTTTTTATAAAAAAAATAGCTATGAACATCTTTTCTTAGATACAGCAGGACGACTTCATATCGACAATGAAATGATGGATGAAATAAAAAAAATAGACAAAGAACTCTCTCCAAAATACAAAATTATAGTTTTAGACGTAATGACAGGACAAGAATCCTTAAGAGTTGCCAAAACTTTCGATGAAAAAATTGGCTTTCAAAATGTTATTTTAAGCAAAATGGACAGTGATGCCCGAGGTGGAGCCGCATTCGCCTTTAGATATGCCCTAAAAAAACCTATTAGTTTCGTTGGCTTTGGTGAAAAAATAGATGATATAGAGTCATTCATTCCTGAGAGAATGGCGTCAAGAATCTTAGGCATGGGTGATTTATTAACTTTAATCGAAAAAGCTGAAGAATCAATCGACACAAAGGCGCAAAATGACGTTTCTAAAAGACTTATGGTAGGAAACTTTAACTTAGATGATTTTGCGACTCAAATAGAATACATGGAAAAAATGGGCTCACTAAAAAAAATAATACAATACATTCCCGGCATTTCACAAATTCCAGCAGAAACCCTTGAAGCTGGCCAAAAAGAAACAAAAAGATTCAAAGTTATTATCTCATCAATGACGAAAAAAGAGCGTCGTTTCCCTCAAATTTTAGATTCCTCAAGAAAACAACGCATAGCAAAAGGTTCTGGAACAACAGTACAAGACATAAACCAGTTAATAACAAAATTTGAGCAAAGCAAACAATTAATGAAAAACTTAAAGAAATTCGGTAAACTTGGTGGCTTTTAACACTCCAAATAATACAAGAAAACTTAGCTTTGAATATACTTAGGAACTTTAGGACGTTTAATTTGAAATAAATAGTTTTTTAAACTACAATATTAACTAAGTTTTAAAACAAAAAGCACAATATTTGTTAACACATCAAAATATTAAGGATAACTAAATGGCAGTAAAAATTCGTTTAAGCAGAATCGGTAAAAAAAACAGACCTTTTTGGAAAATAGTAGCTATCGATGGAAGAAAAAACAGAGATGGTGCATATTTGGAAAATCTTGGAACATATGACCCTATAACAAAAAAAGTACTACAACTTGATCTTCCAAAGATTACAGAATGGGTTTCTAAAGGCGCAATTTGTTCAGATACAGTAAAAAAAATAATCAAAAACAACAAAAGCACTGCTGCATAAATATCAGGTGAAGTTTCCGTAAGGTAAAATTACCTTATCGCAAAAACCTAACCAATATGATAGAAGAAAAGGCATAAAATGCTAACTGAGTTAGTTGAATCTATAGTAAAAAAACTAGTAGACAAACCTGAGAAAATCTCAATTCGAGAGATTATAAACGACGGCCTAATAACCGTTGAATTGAAGGTAGCCCCAGAAGATTTAGGAAAAATCATAGGCAAAGAAGGAAAAATGGCTAGAGTCATAAGAACTTTAGTTCATTTATCTGCTTCAGCTAAAGGTCAAAATGCTGTACTAGAAATCTTGGAGCAAAACAAGGATTAAACATAGTGCAAATTTCTATCCTGACAGTATTTCCAAAGTTTTACGAAACATTCCTTGAAACAAGTATTATCGGACGAGCAGTACAAAACAACCTAATAAAATTTAATGTCGTCCGATTTTCTGATTATTGCAACCCAAAAGAACGTATTGATGAACCATGCGTTGGCCCTGGTAGTGGTATAATCTTAAAACCAATAGTTGTTGAAAAAGCAATAAAAGATTGCGAAAATAAATTCGGTAAAGCATTTAAAATCTTTTTTTCACCTCAAGGCAAAGTTTTAAACCAAAATTTGTTAAACAAAATTTCAAAAAATATAAGTTCAAATATAGAAGACGAACTTACTGATTCTTCAAAAGAAAATAAGTCCATGCACCTTATGCTTATTTGTGCAAGATATGAAGGAATGGACCAAAGAGTTGAAGAGTTTTTTGCAGATGAAATTATATCCATTGGCGACTATGTACTTATGGGTGGAGATTTACCTGCACAAGTTTTTCTCGAAGGTTTCCTACGGTTAATACCCGGAGTAGTTGGCAAACAAGAATCTGTAGAAAAAGAATCATTCAAAGGTCCTTTTTTAGACTTCCATAATTTCGGGCTTCCTGACTCTTGGCAAAACAAAGAAATCCCTCAAATTTTAAAAAATGGTAATCATGCTGCTATAGAAAAATGGCGTAATGAAAATGCAGCAAAAAACACAATTCTAAAAAGATTTGATTGGTACAGAAAGAATGTCGAAAAAGAAGAAGATCTATCTATTGCAAATAAAACTATACCAAATCATTATGTAGCCCTAATGCATACACAAGTCTTAGTCAAATCAGCAGGAACAGGAGATACATCTATAACATCAATAGACATCCATGATATAGCAAGATCATCTGCAACCTACGGAATAAAGAATTACTTTGTAGTATCTCGCTTTGAAGACCAACATATGATAATGGCAACCTTTTTAAAATTCTGGAAATCAGAAGAAGGTAAAAAGTACAACTTTTCACGATATAATGCCGTTTCACGAGTAGAGCCTACAAGATCTTTTGAAGAGGTTTTAAATAAAATAAAAAAAATAGAAGGTAAAGAGCCTATAGTTATAGCAACATCTGCTAAAAATTATGAAAATTTACCTGAAATTGATTTTTATTCCCAAGGTAAAATCTGGGAACAAAATCGACCAGTTTTGATTCTTTTGGGAACCGGACAAGGCTTATGTGACGATCTTTTAAAAAAATGTGACTACATACTTCTACCAGTTCAGGGTATTCCCGATTATAACCACCTTTCAGTAAGATCTGCTGCTGCGATAATTTTGGACAGATGGCTGGGTATAAATCGTAAAATTATTGAATAAAAACCCCAAAAAAGTAAAAACGGTAAGCTACCTTGATAAATTTAATAAATACAGATATATTTACGAATGTTATTTTATAAAAAATTATTTGCTTTATGACAAAAAGGATATTGCATGAAAGCTTCGTTTCAAACTAAAGAGACAATTTTAAATTCAGGCCTAGAAGACAGAAAATTTCCAAAGTTTCGCGTAGGCGATAACCTTGATGTTTCCCTTATTGTAAAAGAAGGCGACAAAGAAAGAGTCCAAATATTCAATGGTGATGTAATTCGCATGCATAACAATGGAATCTCAAGTACTTTTACTGTAAGGACAATTGCTTCAAACGGAATTGGTGTAGAAAAAATTCTTCCTTATTATTCACCAATTATTGGCAAAATAAAAATTGTCAAAAGAGGAATTGTAAGAAGAGCTAAACTTTATTACGTAAGAGGTAGAGTTGGTAAAGCTGCAAGAATTAAAGAAAGAGTTTTAAGCGGTACACAAAAAGCAAATTTACAAAATACAGAATCAGAATAAGCTTTCTTATAAAAATCAAAGGCCAAAATATATTTTGGCCTTTTTTATTTTAAAATGAGAAGGATAAACAAAGTGACTTTAAAAAAAAATAGTTGGTTCAGCATTTTATTCGTAGTCTTAATTTTATTTTTCCCATCATGTAAACAACAAAAAAGAAATATCGTAAATCTAATAAAAAGCTCTCCAGAGAAAGTAAATGAATTCATACGTCACTCTGACATACCCCTACCAATAAACTTTCGCTTAGCAGCGAAAAACAGCGTAAATAAAGATGATGAATCTACATATGTAACTTCTACATATCATTACACTGGAAATCTCCCCCTAAAAGATATAGTTTCTTTTTATCTTTTAAACATGGAACAATTCGGATGGGAAGTAAATGATCTCTCTACCAATGAAGAAGTTTTACTTTACTGCAGCAAGAACAGAAAATATTGCGCAATTTCTGCAAGACAAAATTTAACCAATAAAAACTTCAAAACATCTATTTATATCTTCACAAAAATAGAAACTAACAAAGAACGTAAAAGAATAAATAATTCTAAAGATGAAAATGATCCCATAAATTCCAAAAAACTAAGCCAAGATAATATCAGTCCTTCTGGATACTTATGTTAAACTTATTTTATCTTCTTAAGTTAATAGCATTCCTAAGTTGTATCGCAGTAATAGTTCCGGCCTGTTTCTTAATCTTAGTTAAATTGTTTGGAAAGTTTTTTAGATTTTAAAAAAAACAAAATAAAATAGGTCGGATTAACTCCGACCTATTTTATTTTAAACCCAACGAGCCCAAGAGTTTTGAACTCCTACTCTACGCTCACTCTCAACGCCCTCATCAAATTCCTCTTCCTCACCCAATTCAGATACATCATCATCAGAAGTAAGCGATCCAAAATCGTCAGCACTTCCATCATCAGATTCTAAAATAAACTCCCAATTTAATAGATATTTTGGAGCTCTAGGATTAGCTAAACGAAGGGAATAGGTTTTCCCATCCTCTACAAGAGATTGAATCCACCGAGCGTCTGGTTGAGTAACCCCTTCAAAGTTTAAATGATCTAATTGAAGGGAATTACAAACATTTACCTTTAATTTTTCTTCAGGTCTAAGCTGAG
>Ga0209340_1002598_pt1 | contig 10259 bp, 11 predicted proteins | sample EPASupsiteSAE323_FD_187266 | JGI IMG/M metagenome (GOLD analysis project Ga0209340, IMG submission 187266) | Bioremediated contaminated groundwater from EPA Superfund site, New Mexico - Sample SAE3-23 (SPAdes) (version 2) | ecosystem: Environmental > Aquatic > Deep subsurface > Groundwater >...
TTTCTGTATTATTTTGAAGCAAAATCAAATAGGTAATTGGTTTTTCCATTCCAAGAAATTTTGGCAGGAAATCTACAACAGATTGTATATCTTCAGTAGGAATACTCTCTTTTATTTTTTCTTGTACAAAATTATTTTGCACAAATTCACCGACTGGAGTATTTGAAATAATTTTAAAAATTGCAAAAACAGCTCCACCAAAAAAAAGAATTCCGAGAATTAAGGTAAGAAAAAAAATGTTTTTTCGTTTCATAGCAATTAAATAAAAAAATACTCAAACCCTTTTTTCTTTTCAGTCTTTATAGAATTTTCTTTCAAAAATCTTTTGAATTTTTTCATTTCATCAATATCAAACCAAATAGGATATTCTTTTTCACCCTTTGTAAAACAATAAAAGTTCACACCTTCAAACATGTGAATCCCCCACTCATTTGAGATAATTATATTTTCCCCATTGCGAAACATAATTTCAATATCACCTTTTTTTTCTCCAAGAAACACATGACTCCGAAACACTCTTTCAAAAAAAGAAATAATAAAAATAAAAAGCAATGAAACTCCAGCAATTCTATTTGTATAAAAAAAGAATTTACCATAGAGACCAAATCTTTGAAATATAAAAATAGAAAGAATTATTATTATAAGAAAAAAACACAGTCGGAAAATCCATTGTTGAAATTTTGGTCGTAAAACACGTCCATAAAAAATTGAGGATTCTTCTTTTTCTTTTTTCTTAAAAATCATAAAATTAAGAATTTTTTCGTTTTTTCTGTGACACATTAAAACCCAGGTATTTTCCAAACATGAGGTGTGTGACTGCATCAATAGCAGGGAGGGCCCCAACAAATATCATAGAAACAGGAAGTAAAAGCCATTGGAACAAAATCATAATATAACGATGTCTTGGTTGCGACTTTGGACGTCTTGGAAGCAAAGGAATACTCGAAATTGCAGAGATAAACAAACCGAGCATAGCCAAAAGCATGAGTTTTTCCAAAATATGTGGGGAGTTAAAAAATAAAGCACTTTGTCTTACACTCTCTGGAGCAAGTAACATTGGAAGTCTCCCAATAAATGTAATAATAAGCGCTGCAAGTGCCCACGACCATTTTCCTTCCCATTCAAGAAATACCCATTTCACTTTTTTCCAGAAAGGAAACTCTTTTCCTTTTTTAGAAAATTCAAAAAGGAGAAATGGTACATGCTCAACACCCCAAGCCCAACGTCTTTGTTGTTTGTATAAATTTTTTATACTCACCCACCATTTATCATCACGTACAGTATCCATAGATACTGGAATATACATTGGAGTCACTTCATAATCTCCATTATAGTAAAGAAGACATTGATAAAAAATACGTGAATCTTCACTTACAATTCTCTTTTCATGAAATCCTGCATCAACAAGTGCACGGAAACTCATAGAATGGGAAGAAAAAGTAACCAAAGAATCTTGACGCGCAAGAGAAGTCATTACCCAGAATGTTGTACCAAAAGCCATAACTCGAAGTACCGAGGGAGACTCCCACATATTATTGTTAAAAAGTGCAACTGGTTGGAAGGATGATCTCGTTGGCCTTGGATGTTTGCAATATAAATACGTGAGATATGTAAAATACTGATGGTCACAAACAGTATCAATATCAAAAACAGTAACAATTACTTCTTCATACTTCCATTGATTTTTATCAATATATTTTTTTGCTTCTTGCTCTGCGTAGTGCAAATTTGATCCCTTTCCCGGAATTTCTCCTCGCAAATTCATTGGATGAAGTGTTCCAATAATTTCTCCAAAACATTTAGAAAAATGAACTTTTGCTTTTTCAAGAACTTCTTCATAATTCTCTTTTTTTCTCTCCTCACCAGCAATCACTATCGTAAACTTTGATGGATCATACACAGCAATAGCAAGACTCTGGAGAGAACTTTTTACAACATCCCAAGTTTCTGTATATACGGTCAAAAATACAACATGATGTTTTTTGTCCCAATCATCACATTCATGTCTCATTTTATCTGACCAATCACTATTTTTTGTTTTATAATACCGTGACCAAGCAACCAAAAGATAAAAAGAAAAATTCAACACCTTCAACACCCAATAAATATCGAAAATAATAATAAAATATATCATGGCAAGCGGTGCAGTAAAAGAAAAATATATCATCAAAATCAAACTCAGCCAGATGGAAAGCCCTGGCAGTATTTCATATATGCGATATCTTGTGTAATCAGAAAACATTCAAATAAAATTATTTTTGTATATTTGGTTCACCACTATATTTTGCAGAAATATAAACTCCTTTTTTTTGTTTTTTTAATTTCTTTTCAAGAAGAGAATAATCTTCTTTTTCCTCTTCAGAGATTCGTATAATTGGAATATTCCCCACAAATCCAAAAACATTTGCAATCACTGTAGCAATACGGGTGCTCGTAAAACTTCCAACACCAACCACAACGGCAATCCCATGGATATCTTTTCGAGAAAGTTTCTCTTCTTCAAGAAAATGAGAAATGGATTCCAAAAGCTCACGGTTTCTTCCTTCGTAACTTTTACTCTTCTGTTCTTTTCCTTGAAATAAAGCCAATGAGATTCTATTATTTTGAGACATGTCAATAAGCAAGTACATACTATTTTTCTTCGGTCAGTAAATCTACAACAGTCACATGCTTTCCTTCAAACATAGAAAAAAGAAATTTATCCATAACGTATCTTCTTTCACAGTACTCTTTTTCTGTCATAACAGTATAACGGATTTCAAAACCATATTCTTTTTCATGCTCTTCAATCAATTTCTCAAGAACTCTTGGTTTAATATCCCCAACAAGAAGCATATCACTGGTAGAATCATGATCATTCGTGAATCTTCCTGTCAATAAAAAGAGCTTAATCTCCCCAGCTTTTTCTTTAACATCCTTTAAAAATTGTTGCTCACTGACTGTTTGATCTTTAATAAACATGCTCATGAGGTCAGTATAAAATGGACAAGTTGGATCAATAGCATAATACTTGCGGAGAGTCTCCCCACTTTTACTTCCAATACCTTCATGTTTCTTCTCAATTTCCTTTATAATCCCCACTTGTACCAACAATTCAATTTCCCGACGGATAGCATTAATTTGGACATCCAAAATCCTTGTCAGCTCACGGACAAAATAAGCATTTTCTGGATGCTGGAATAAAAATCGTAAAAGACGAAAGCGTGTATATGAACCAAAAAGATGTTCAATCATAATCCAGTATTTTTAGGAATAAGACAAAATCCGAAAAAAGAAAAAAACAATTCTTTCTTATTTTCATTTTTCCGTATTTATAGTATAATAATTTAAGAGGATAAAGTCAAAAGAGTATATGCGTGAAGTCCTAAACCTCTATGAATTTTTCATAGAAGGGAACGATCTAAATCGATCCCATGTTTTGTTACATTTGAGAGAACCAAATACCCCTGAAGAAGAAAAGAAAGGGTATTTTTTTGCACTCGTAGAAATAAATGACGGACTTATTGGGCAAATACAAAAACTCCAAGAGATTGTTGAGCAAATAGAATACGAATACTATGAAAAGGAATCTCAACTCAGCACAAAAAAACGCTTTGAATTTGCTCTTGAAAATACAAATAAACTCAGCCACCATATTTTAAAAGATGAAGACTCTGAAGTCCATTGTATCGTCGGAGTCATAGAAGGCAATGAAATTTACTTTAGCTATCATGGAAACATGGGTGTCCATGTTTTCTATTCCAAAGATGATACTCTCCAAACACTGAATGTTATTGAGGAACCAAACAAGAGCAAAAGACAACTCTTTTCTAATATTATAGAAGGAGCTATTGGAAACAAAGACTATCTTTATGTATCTACTCCACATACTGCAAAATACTTGGAACCTGAACGTATAGAAAAACTTTTAAGCTCTCGATCCCCTGAACAAGTCATGACACACATTGAACATGTACTCCAAAATATACAATGCCAATACTCTTTTGGTGGTTTTCTTTGTAAACGAGGAATAAAGTCTTCTCTCCATTTTAAAAAAGATGAGGAAGAGGAAGAAAAGAAAGAAATACGAGCAGAGAGAATAAAAGAGCAAAAACAAAAGATATTTTCCCATATTCCAGAAGAAGAAATGGACGACACAGAAAATAAAAAAGTATCTCAGAAAGGAAATATACAAACCAATTACCGGCCAAGACAACAATATCAAAATAAAAATACGCTCTTGAACACCATTCTTATAGGTCTTGGGCGTGGTATTATTAAACTGTTCTACTATCTTTTTCTCGGACTCAAATATACTGCAATAGGAATTGGAAAGTTCGCTGTTGTATTCGTTGTTTTTGTATCGAACAAGGGAAATCAAAGACAAATTATTATTGATAAAACAAAACACTGGCTCAATCATAAAAAACAACTCATCATTGAAATGCCATTATTCAGTAAAATCATACTCATCCTTACTGTCACTCTTATTATTGGTTTTGTGACAAGTGTCCTTGTCATGAGAGTTAAACAAAATGCTGCAGAAAAAGAACAAACCACAATTCATACACTTCAAGCAATACAAGACAAGAGGAATGCTGCTGAGGCAAAACTTCTGTATAACAACGAATCAGAAGCCCTGACTCTTCTTCAAGAAGCAAAAACCTTAATCAACTCACTTCCTGGAGATTTTAGCGAAAATAATATTACCAAGGACACCCTCCTCGGAGACATAGCAATAACTCTCCAAAAACTCCAAAAAATAGAAGAAGCAACTGTTGCTGTTTTTGCAGAAGTTCCAGCAAAACATATTTCCCTCTTAGATACGGACATCCTTGCTTTTGGGGAAAATCAAACCATATATAAAATACATATCCCTACTGGAGAAAAAACAGAACAAAAACACGATACTGTTCCAGAATTGTTATTTGGATCCACACCAAAAGAACAAGACTTTGTTCTCTTTACAAGTGGAAAAGATACTTTTGCTTCGTACGAAAAAGAAACTGGGAATCTTGTAAATAAAGACGTTGTCTTTCCAAATGAAAATGTAAACATACGAGCGCTCTTTGTGTATAACACTCGTGTCTATTCTCTCGATACAGCAAATAACCAAATATATAAACATAATAAAACATTGACTGGTTATGATAAAGGTAGTCCTTGGCTCAAAGGAACAAATGATCTGTCTCAAGCAATATCTCTTGCTATTGATGGGGATCTCTATCTCCTCTTCCAAAATGGTACCATTAAAAAATATGTTTCTGGTAATGAAGAAACATACAACATAACAGGATTAGAACCAGCACTCACAAACCCAACAGAACTCTGGACCTACAATGGTATAAATGAAATATATATTCTTGAACCTACCAATAAACGTATTATTATCCTCAATAAAGAAGGAAAACTCATAAAACAAATAACCTCAAAAGAATGGAAAGAACCAAAAAGCATGATTGTTATTCCTGAAGAAAAAACAATTTATGTACTTGATTCTGGAAAGATTTATACTTTGAAATATGTACTCTAATTAAGATACGTTATTAATAAATATATTATGGGAGAAAATATTGAATCCACAGAGAGAGAAGAAGAAGTACGCTTACAACAAAGATTAATAGAAGCCAGAAAATCTGAATTTTGGAATAAACTCTTACGAGGAATAAATGGTTGGACTGCCGGGGATGTAATAGAAACAATTATTTATCAACTTGGAAAAACTGGAGAAAAAATTGCTTTAGAAGATATTGATCCTGAGGGAATATATAATGATTTTAATCGATAAAAAACAATTTACACATACAAAAAAGACGCCCAATGGACGTCTTTTTTATTTCTGTGAAAACACTTATTTAAGTGTAACTTTAGCACCAGCTTCTTCAAGTTGTTTCTTAAGTTCCTCAGCTTCTGCTTTTGGAGCTTTTTCTTTGATAACTTTTGGAGCGCCGTCTACAAGAGCTTTAGCTTCAGCAAGTCCAAGACCTGTTGCAGCTTTTACAGCTTTGATAACAGCGATTTTGTTGCTTCCTGCATCAGTAAGTTCAACAACGAAATCTGTTTTTTCTTCAACAGCTGCACCAGCTTCTGCTGGAGCTGCTGCCATCATCATTGCTGGAGCTGCTGCTGAAACACCAAACTTATCTTCCAAAACTGCTACGAGTTCTGAAAGATCAAGTACTGACATTTTTTCAATCTCTGAAACGAGAGCTTGAAATTTTTCTGGAACTACTACGTCCTTTTTTTCTTCTGACATAATATTTAAATTAATATATTTATGATTTTTGTTCTTTAATTGCATTGAGTACACCAACGAGTCCACGTAAGTTACCAGCAAGTACATTTACAAAGCCAGAAACTGGGGCGTTAAGAGTACCAACCAATCTTGCAAGCATTTCTTGCTTACCAGGAAGTTTAGAAAGTGCAATAACTTTTCCACTTTCAATGAATTTTCCTTCAAGAAGACCTCCAAACACAGTTACAACATCGTGAGTCTTCGCGAATTTTGCAACGATTTGTGCAGGAGCAACTTCATCAGTCATTCCAAGAAAAGTAGCTACGCTTCCATTAAAAGACTTTGCATCAACGTCAAACCCTGCGTCTTGCAAAGCACGTTTTACAAGAGTCTTTTTAATAGCAGCACACTTTACATCTTGCTCACGACAAATTTTACGGAGCTCATCCATTTCCTTTACCTTCAAACCTTGAAAGTTTGCGAAAACAGCTGATTTTGCATCCTTAATACTTTGTGCAAGTTCATGTACAGCAACTTCCTTTTGTTGTCTTGATTTTGCCATAAAATTATGGGCAATTAGATAATTTGGTAATTCGACAATATTTGCCGAAAATAAAAACCTGTGGTTTCCCACAGACTATTTTCTTGTACAAATCGACCAGAGCGAATTGCTAGAGTTACCAAAGTAACCCATTGCCGCTTGTTTTGTACCTCGGTAGCATGATTAACCCTTTCGGGAGCTACTGTCTATGGTGCCAATTAGGCAAGAAAATAATATCATAAAAAAAACACCCTGTCAAGGGAGTATTGTGGATGAGGCCAAGGAGCAAGCTCCGAGGCCTCGGGTGGGTGGGATTTTTGCTAGTTTGTGGGGATTTCAGAGGATGACAATGTGACAAACCTCATCCGTAGACTTCCCGTCTACGTGTTTGAGACGAAAAATGACCACCAGGTCATCCAAATCTCTGGCGTCTTCTGGCCGATTTTGGATAACCCTGAGATCCAGGACGCGGTACCTTGCTGAGCCAACATGGACCCGCACATGTCCCCCTGGGTAGACGAACAGGGTGCCCACTAGGTGGCCTTCAGGTGCCTTAGTCATGCTCCAATAACCTCCGACAACTGGTCATTGTAGCCGCGAAAGTGAAGCTCTTTGTGTTGTACCTCGACCATGAACTCACGCCCCTGTAGGATTCCCCCCTCAGGAGCACTCTTGATGACGAGGTTGCCCGTGCGACGATCACGAAAGCTGTCAAAGCTTTCTCCACAGCTCACTGGACACACCTGTCCCCTACGAAAAATGGCACGCTTGTAAAACATCTCAATCCCCCCGTTGTGAGTTTATTGACCCCCAGAAACGTGCATTATTATACAAAAAAGAATATGATTTGTCAAGTTCTGTGTATAAACCCTTGACGTATTCTCATTTTTTTTGTATAATGGGCGTGTTCAAATTATGGCTCGTTCGTCTAGTGGTTAGGACATTAGGTTTTCATCCTGAAGACAGGGGTCCGATTCCCCTACGAGCTACAATTCAAAAAATACTCTCCCCCTCTGGAGGGTATTTTTTATTCAGTTCACGTTTATATTCGTACATGGTATAATACATTTATTATTCCTGTCTTTTCCTTTTGGAAAATAAAATATGAAATTCGAACTCACTCTTAGACGATCTTTTTCAATTCTTTTTGGGTTTCAGATAATACTCATTATTCTCTCTGGAGTATTGATCTTTACTTTATTTAGAAATCAAATTAATCTCGCAAAGAGTAGAGATACGAGTTTTAATTCGTATTTACTTGCTGACGAGTTGCGACAGAGTTCTGACGATCTTACTCGTCTTGCACGTTCTTACGTTGCGACAGGAAATCCAGAATTTGAACGCGAATATTGGGCAATATTAGACATACGTAATGGGAAAAGTCCTCGTCCAATAGAATATAACCGTATTTATTGGGATTTTGTTTCTGCAACAGGAGAAAAACCTCGTGCAGACGGAAAAACTGTTTCACTCCAAAAACTCATGATTCAAGAGGGTTTTACTGAAGCTGAATTAGAAAAACTTTCTCTTGCAGAAAAAAATTCAAATGATTTAGTAACAATAGAAAAAGTCGCCATGAACGCAGTAAAAGGTCTTTTTGATGATGGCACAGGAAACTTTACTATTAAAAAAGATCCAGATTTTGAAATGGCAAATAAACTCATGAACGGAGAAGAATATTATAAGATTAAAGCAGAAATCATGAGACCAATTGATGAATTCTATGTCATGTTTGGAGAAAGAACTCAAGCAAACATTACAAAATATTTACAACGCTCAACAACACTTTTTTGGACCACATTACTCGTTGTACTTCTCACAACCCTCCTGGCATTATATTCTTTTATTATCATCATAAACCAAATTAAAAAACGTGAAGAATATGAACAACAACTCACTGAAGTAAATAAAAATATAGAAAAAAAAGTACTAGAAAAAACAGCTACACTAGAAAAAAAAGAAGAAAAACTCAAAGAAGATGTAAAAGCATTAAAACAAAGAGAGGCGAAACTGAAAGAAAATTATAAACAAACAGAGCGTGCAAATAAACTTATGGTGGACCGTGAATTAAAAATGGTTGAATTAAAAAAAGAACTCTCAGATATGAAAAACAAAGGAAAAAAATAATATAAAATATATTTTATCAAAAGACATCTGGTTTACAGATGTCTTTTATTTTCTTATTTTTGCACTCATTTCAAACCACTCTTCTTCTTTTTTCTCCAATCTTTTAACAATATCCCCGAGTTTTTCATAATCCTCATGTTCAAATTTTTGAGGATTCTTTTCTTGTTTTTTTAAAAACTTTTCTTTTTCTCTCTCCAAAATGGATATTTCTTCTTCAATTTCTCGGAGTTCCTTTCTGTATTGTTTTTTTGTTTCATTTTCACTTTCTTTCTCAACTCTATTTTCTTCTCCTTTTTCTTCAGAAACATTTTCTTTTTTTTGTTTTTCAGAATGTTCCAAGCTATAGATATAATCTTCATAACTTCCAAAATAACGACGAACATTACCATCTTTTACTTCCACAACCATAGTTGCAATGGAATTTACAAACGTACGATTATGACTAATAAATATCACCGTACCATTAAAATCTCGTAAGGCTCTACCCAATGCTTCAACCGTCTCAAAATCCAAATGATTTGTTGGCTCATCAAGGAGTAATACATTACTTTTAGAAAGAAGAAGTCCTGCGAGACAAAGACGGGCTCTCTCTCCCCCACTTAATACTCCTATTTTCTTTTCTAAATCATCTTTTTTAAACAAAAAATTTCCTGCCATCCTTTTAATTTCCTCATCATATAAATCTCCTGTAGAAATATTTCTCAAATATTCCCATACTGTATAATCTTCATTCAACTCTGCTGGGACATGCTGTGCATAATATGCAATTTTTGTATCTGGTGCCCATTTAAATTTTCCATGAATAGCAGGAATAACTGAAGCCATTGACTTGAGTAATGTAGTTTTTCCTTGTCCGTTATCTCCAATAATAGCAACTTTCTCTTTTCTTTCTATATCCAAATTAATATCACTTGCAATCACTTTTTCTTCATATCCAATAGCCAAATCTTTTGACTGAAATAAAATACCTTTTTTCTCCTCAACCTTCGGTATACGAATATGAACAGTACTCAAAGGATCATCAATAGAAAGTGTTTCCAATTTTGCAATTGCTTTCATTTTACTTTGAGCTTGTTTTGCTTTACTTGCTTTGTAACGAAAACGATCCACAAACTCTTGCATGTGTTTTTTTTCTTGTTCTATTTTTTTGTTATAACTTTCTGCATACATGAGGCGCTCTTTCTTGTATTCCAAGTATTCGTCAATCGGGCGTGGATAAAAAATACATTTTCCTGATTCAATTTCTAATGTTTGTTCGCAAGTCCGTTTCAAAAATTCTCGATCATGAGAAACAATAATAAAAGCACCTTTGTAACTTTGTAAAAACTTTTCCAAAAGAATTTGAGTATGCACATCCAAATAGTTGGTTGGCTCATC
>Ga0209340_1002609_pt1 | contig 10236 bp, 9 predicted proteins | sample EPASupsiteSAE323_FD_187266 | JGI IMG/M metagenome (GOLD analysis project Ga0209340, IMG submission 187266) | Bioremediated contaminated groundwater from EPA Superfund site, New Mexico - Sample SAE3-23 (SPAdes) (version 2) | ecosystem: Environmental > Aquatic > Deep subsurface > Groundwater >...
CATCATTCATTGAACTCAATGACCGTATTATGGTTACGTCTCCCACTTTCTATCTCTTTGAAGAATTCTCAAGGAGAATGGGAGCAGTTCCCATATATCTCAATTTACGAGAAGAGGATAATTTTCAATGGACAAACTCGACGTTTGAAGAATATAAAAAAATCCTTAGTAGATTGCACCCCAAATTAATCTGGTTAGCGAATCCCAACAACCCATCCGGTTCCTTTATACCACTCGCACTTCAAGAAGAAATCATAAAAGAAGCAGCCGATTACTATGCATTTGTGGTAATGGATGAAGCCTACGGCGAATACACAGATGTCGACGGCGGAGTTCAATCCGCATCATCTTTACTTCATGATTATAAAAACCTGATTGTGCTTCGGACCTTTTCAAAAGGCTATGGCCTGGCAAATTTGAGGGTAGGGTATGCGATGACCGGTAACGAAGATATTCTTAGGGCACTAAAAATTCACCGCACCAATTTCCCGATAACCCAGTTTTCATTCGATTTTGCAAGCATCGCCCTCGATAATTCAAATTACCTCCGAACAGTCCGGCAAAATGTTGAAAAGCGAAAGAAGTTCTTTATTGAAAAATTGAAGAAAATCCCTCATATCATCTTTATAAATTCGGAAACAAATATTATGATGCTCCGCCATATCAAATTACCAGCGAATAAATTGATGGATAAACTGGAAAAAAATGGGATCATCGTTGCGAAAGTACCAGGGGAAGATGTTCTATTACAAAGATATATCCGGGTGACACTCGGTACACGAGAAGAAATGGAATACTTTTCTAATGTATTGAAACAATTGGAGTAGAAGGAATAATCAATATAAATCGTGGATAGTGTTGTAAATGGAGTTAGCCAGTCTTTCCATCCCAAATGGTTTTTGAATAAACGCTTTAACACCTTGTTCCAGGAGAGCTTCCACCCTTGAATCCTGTTTAAAACCCGAAGCCAGTAATACTTTTACATCTTTATTTATTTTTATAAGTTCCTGGTATGCTTGTTTACCGGTCATTTTAGGCATAACCATATCCAGGAGAACTGCTTTAATTTTCAAAGAGTGTGTCCGGTACATTTCCACACCTTCTTCTCCATTCTCGGCAAGAAGAATCTCATAACCACATTCTTCAAGGATTGATTTAGCAGTCTGACGCATTACATCTTCATCATCAATAATAAGAACGCACCCCTCTCCCTTATTGATTTTTTCCTTGACACGTCCATTTTTTTTAACAGTTTTACTTTCGTAAAAAGGCAAATATATATGAAATGTAGTACCTATGCCTTCCTGGGAGTAAACATCGATAAAACCTTTATGTTGTTTTATGATATTGTATACCATTGCAAGGCCAAGTCCTGTGCCTTTTCCTTCGCCTTTGGTTGTGAAGAAGGGATCGAATATCTTTGAAAGTATTTTGGACCCCATCCCAACCCCTGAATCCTGGACTGAAATTCTCCAAAAACATTGTTCATTCTTTGCTTCAGGGTGGAGTTTGAAAAAGTATTTATCAGCTTGTAATTTTTCAAGGGAGATATTTAATTTGCCACCGTATTTTTCCCCGTCTCCTCTCATAATTGTCATTGCATGAGCGGCATTTATATACAGATTCAGGAGTGACTGCTCGATTTGAGTCGAATCAGCAAATGTAATAGCATTTGCTTCCGAATATGAAGTGACGATTTCAATACTTTTATCAAAGGTGTTCCTGCAAATTTTAACTGTACTTCGAATGACAGCATTTAAATCCGTTGGAGCGAAGGTCATTTCGTGCTTTCGTGTTAAAGAAAGTAAATGCTGAACCATATCCGAAGCACGACTGGCGGATTCTTCAATCGTTGTGAAATATTTCTCAATATCTTTCTGGGTGACTTCTCTTTGTTGGGAGACTTTATATTTAAATAATGAGATTGTGCCGATTATTCCACCCAGGACATTGTTAAAATCGTGCGCCAAACCGCCGGCTAATGTTCCTACGGTTTCCATTTTTTGAGATTGGCGTAATTGCTGGTCTTTGAGTTCCATCTCGGTCACGTTATTTATCATGATAACATGTTTGGGAGAATGACTATTCAAAAGGGGAAATACCGTAACATCCAGGTAATACGAGTTTCCATTTATTTTCAAAAAATCTTTGTAATATTGCAGTGTTTTTTTGCTCTGGAAAATCCATTTGATTTTTTCGCGGTATTTCTGGAAGTCGGGTAATAATTCCCAGAGATTCTTTTCTTTTGCTTCTCCCGCTTCTATCCCGGTAAGATGAACGGCAGCCTTATTCCAATGTGAAACTATCCCTGATTGGTTTATAGTAATTAATGCTATTGGCATGGATTCCAAAACGCTTGTCAGGAAGAATTCGGCTGCTTTTAATTCATATTCGACTTTATCACGGTAGATGTCACGTTTATGAATTTGAGCCATCATATCGTTGAAGTTATCATATAGCATCCCGACTTCATCATGAGTCGTCTTGGAGACACGCACTGAATAATTACCTTCAGAAGAAACCCTCTGGGCGACTTTTCCGAGTTTTACAATAGGAACAGATATGATAGCCTGGAGTTTGGTTGCCAGGAAAAGAGAAAGAGGAATACTTGCAAGGATAATAATAATCATTGCAAAGATCAGGTTTTGAATCTGTTTATTCAATGATTCGACTGATATTCGCAAGAAAAGGGAACCGTACTTTATTCCATTATATAGGATAGGAGTATACAGATCAAGATATTTCTCGTTTATTTGCATGGATGCCTTCCGGGTTATGAAAGGAGGCATCGCCATTTCGAATTCCGACTTGTGATAGGAGGCAAATAAGGCATCTCGATCGTTAAATATCCATGCATTCTGTACTTCAGGGACTTTTTTTAATATCGTTTCCAGGTCCTCTGTTCCTTCTTTCGGATTGCCGAAACTGATTTGAGAAATCATGCTGGTACCACATATAATAGCGATATTTTGAGCTTTATTTATGAAGGATTCTCTCAAATTTTGGCGGTTATAGATTATAACAGCCGTAAAAGCGACAGCAAGGATGATAATCGTGATAGATAAAATAATAGCGACTAATTTATTCTTCAGTTTCAGTCGCTCTAGCTTTTTCATTTCTTAATAATGTTCTTGGCACGCATTAAAATTTTGGATGTCAATTGAATGCGGCATTTTTCAGCAGAAACCATATTAACATTGAAACCCAATGTTCCTCTTGGTGCAGGAAAGATGTTAATCATTACCCCTTTCTCTTCATACCGAGGGGTATCACCGATCGTTAATATTGGCAAACCGGCGATTTCATCCAGGATATTGTTGAATTGAGTCTTTGAACAATTCGATATAAAAAGGATGTGACAGTTTTTTAATTCAGGGCTTGTTGTTTTGGTGATGCGAATAAGTTGTATATTTTTATTATTTTTATTATTATAGAATTCTACGTTTTCAACCAGGTGAAAATAAACGGGTGACTCTCCAAATACTCCTATTATAAATGGTTTTGATGGTTTTCCAATTCCCTCGTCAGGCCATTCCACAAACTCAACAAGGCGGGTAATCCATACCGCTTTTAAGTTGTCTGGATTTTCTGAGTCACCCAGCGCATTTACCAGGGTATGAGATGAGAATATAAAAAAGATTATTGTAAGAATTATTAATATTTTGGTTTTCATGAGTATACGATACACTACCTTATTATTATATCATAAAAGCAAATATATGCCAAGAATTTACAAAGTATTTTTTATCAGGAAAGTTATGTAACAGTAGGGGAGAGTCATGTATAGGGTTAATTAATCGAATTACAACCAAAAAATTCAATCACTGCGTGCTTTACATCTTTCAGGCAGTTTATTCGGAATCTGATTTCGTCGCTTTTGTAGCCCCATACCAAAAGAGGTACCGGATTATTCGTATGTAAAGGGTTTGTTGTATCTTCCAAATTTCCATGATCGCTTGTAATTAAAAGCGTGTCAGTTTTTTTGTCTAAAAGAGAAATTAGTTTTTTTACAAGTCGATTTAGCTGTGAGATCATCCTGATGCTCTCATTCATTTCACAAGAATGTCCCACAAAATCAGTGTGGAAGTATTCATATAAAAGAAGGTCATGATTACGAGATGTATTAAAGAGAATTTCGGCAGCTTTTTCAGGAGTGAATCGGGGAAGATTATATCGTTCTAACAATGATTCATTTGAGAAATCATGAAAAAGCGCTTTTTCTTCTCGAATATCGTTTTCATTAAAAGGTATCATACGATTTGCAACCATCATACATGTAGTAACTGAAAGAGATCTTTTAAAGAATGCTCTGAAGAGCGGAGATAGTATGATTTCTCCATCATCTTGAAGGAAAATATTGTTTGTAGTAAAAAATGAGCTTGAGCCAGGGAAAACATTTATAAATTGAGGCTTTAGATTGTTTTTTCTCAAATCCGAAAAAATATTCTCTTTTTTTATAAATTTCCGCATTATTTTATCGGGAAAGCTTTCACGGTGTTCGTTAAGTAGTGCAGGGATATTTAGTCCAGTAAAAAGAGTAGTTTGCCCGGTTGCGCTCATTGGTATTCCAGGAACTCCTAAAAGAGCATCAATAGGCTTAATGGGAGTTCCATCAGGGAGAAAACAGCCATTTTCAAATAAAGGGAAATATGTGGCATCAGAATTTGCAACAAAGAAAGGATTTGTAGTTAAAGCTTTCCCGATACCAATACCATCAATAAAAATAAAGATCAATTTTGCCATTTTTAACCACCAAAAACATAACTTATTCGATAGAATGTTCAAATTTACCAAAAGAAACAAGCAATACAATGTGTATCGCGAGTACATATTGCATTGTCGCAAGCACATGAAGCGAAATGCTGCGAGATGTGTTTGGAGCGACCTTTAAGGTTGAGCGTTTAATGAATCGTAAAAGCAGTGTGGCGTACATAAGAGGTACGCCTGGCGGTCTTTTTCTTGCAGTACCCTGGAGAAAACATTAAAGTTCGCATAAGTGATATTATGTTAATAACTTGTACTGAGTTAATTAAATTTTAAAGATACGCTTTAATTATTTTTAAATTCGATACTCTTTAAATTGGACTCAATTAAAGTTGAATTCTTGAATTTTGTTCTCTTTTATATCGGATATCAGCTTTTCAAGTATTAAAATGATTTTGTCCTTATTCCCATCTGTAGATTTTATATCAAATTTAATTTTGACTGCTTTATCATCTGAAACGAGATTAAACTTTATAAACCTTGGAGTTCTATCTGTTCCATTTTCGTTATTCTCTGCTTCATTCTCATCAGCTTTACGCTTCTCTTTTATTTTATCCCTGGAGAATGGTTTTTCGGAATAATCTTTCAACATATCTTCCATTTGCTTTATATCTTCTAATTTGACTAATTCAAGTAAAAAAGTCTTGGAGCTTATATTTAATTCTGCACATTGTTTTAAAATTTCTTCAGGTAAATCGGTAATACGAATCAATTCCGAAATAGTGACTCGAGATTTTCCTATTTTTTGTCCAATTTCCTGGTGAGTATATCCATAAATTTCTGCCAATGATTTTAAAGAAAAAGCCTGTTCGTAAATATTCAGATCTTTTCGCTGTATATTTTCAATAATCGATAATTCTAATGCTTCATTATCTGCGATATCATGTTCAATACATGGAATTTCAGTTAAGCCTGCCAAAATAGCAGCCCTATATCTTCGTTCACCTGCAACAATTTCAAATTTACCATTCTTCGGGCGAATTAATATTGGTTCCAGAATTCCTTTTTCTTTTATAGAATCTGCCATTTCATTTAAATCCCCAAGATCTTTACGGGGTTGTAGTACATTTGCTACAATTTTATCTATAGAAACATTCCTGATTACTGCAGTTCGAGTTCGAATCGATATCTCTTCTACAAAATGATTATCAAATTTTGATTTTACAAAATCCGGTAAGCCTGTCTTTTTAGCCATTTACTACAATCTCCTTCGCCAATTGCTGGTATTCAACTGCCCCTTTTGAATTAGGAGCAAAAGTAAATATAGATTCTTTATATGCAGGGCTTTCTTCCAATCTGACATTTCGAGAAATAATCGTTTTAAATACTTTGCGGCCAAATAATTTCTTTATATGGTTAATGCTATCCTTAGCAAGAACCGTCCTTTTATCATGCATCGTTACCACAACTCCCAATAACGACAAATCTGGATTACTTCGGTTTTTTACTTTTTCGATTGTTTCAAGAAGATCATCTGTTCCTTCCAATGCAAAATAAGATGACTGGATTGGAATAATTAAATGCGTTGCTGCTACAAACGAATTGATAGTTATTAATCCTAAAGTCGGAGGAGTATCGATAATGATATAATCATAATTATACCTGAACGATTCGGTTTTATCTTTCAATCGAAAATGACCATCGATCTCCCCTATCAACTTTGATTCTAACTTGGCTAATGAAATCGATGAAGGTAACACAAAGAGATTATTTATACTGGTGGGTTGTACAACATCGTTAAACGATTTATCATTATTTTCCAGGAAATCGAAGATCGAATACTTTATATCATGCGGGTTTAGAAAAGAAACTGTCGAGTTGGCCTGAGGATCCATATCCACAAGAAGGGTTTTATAACCCAGGAACGCCAGAGCAGCAGATACATTAATCGAGGTTGTCGTTTTACCGACACCACCTTTCTGATTTGCAATCGTTATAATCACTTCTATTCTCCTCTTATTATCATAGTTAATTTTAAACAATCTCGATGCAATCAAATCAATTCGACATAATATTTCAATGTCGATTTATTTAATATTAGATAATTTTCCAATTTTTGTCAAGACCTTAAATTATCTAAATTTCTATAACTGCGTACATAAAGGATTTTAATTTTAAAAATTTTAAGAAAATTCCTTTTTTAATGTCGACATGTCGACATTTATTAATTCATTCTTAAGCGCCCAAAATGCTATAATTAAATACGCTTGTACTACAGCTTTACTTATTAAAAATTATTGCGAGAAATGCCTCAAAAATCGCTCTAAATATATCGAGTATGGCTTTTTGTGCACCAGGAAAATTGTCGCTAAAAAGCCGGTTTAAACAAATAATTATGTCGACATGTCGACATGGGACTCCCCTATTATTAAATTTTTCTAAATTCCAGGATTTCCGGTTTCCTTTTAATTCCAAATTGATGATTTTATGAATTTTTCATTCAATCTGATCTGTTTGAGTACTTGAAAATAAAATTTTTGGAAATGAATCCTAAAATCATCATTCAAAACAAGGTTGACTGTAAAGAAAATTTTCCAATTGAATGGTTGATTATGTCGACATGTCGACATGAAACTTCCTTATTATATTTTACTTTACCCACACAATATTCTTTATTTACCTTTTTTTATTAGAAATAACGGGAATTCGTGGATAAAATTCGAATCAAATCGTGGTAATCTTCAAAATACACGACACCCGGTTCATTTTTTTGCGCTAATGTACTGTTATTTATAATGAAAATACTGGGAATTTCTGCGCATCGAGAGGCTTTTATATCGTAATGACTATCTCCAATCGAAAAAGTTTCCCCTGATGTCACGCCAAAGGTTTTCATGACATATAAAAAAGGATCAGGATCCGGTTTCCATAATTTCATCTCTCTCGTGATAATCATATTGAATACCAACTGATATTTATTGATTAAATAATCTGTGTTCTCACGGTTATTGTTCGTCACTAAAACAGATTGAATATTTTTTTTTCTTAAAAAATCCAGGAATTCTAATACCCCATGTATAGGAACTGACTTTAATGTATTTTCTTTTTCATGTTTTTCAAGAATTTCCAAACGTGCCAGATCGATATCACCATCTTTGTAAATTTCCTTCAAAATACTATTTCCTTCTCTTACCTTTAATTGCTCACGGATTTCAGTCCAGTTTAAATTGTTCTCGAAAATTGTTCCATCCATATCAAAAATTGCTAATTTCAGCATGTTTTTTCCTTATTCTTATTGCTTTAAGTCAAGTTTGAGTTAATTCTTTTTTTTCCTTTGACGATGTAAAGGGGCTTTCGGTAATTTTTCATACGATATTTGCTTTTCATTTCGTTCTTTTTTGGCTGAAATTTTGAAAAAGACTGGTATTCCTTCCAGCCCAAGCTCTTCCACGATCCTTTTTTTCAAATATAATTCGGAAGAAGGCTTCAAAATTTCTCCTGTGTTTGCGAAAAATTGTATAAAAAATGGTTTTAATGACTCGATCGAAACATATTTCGATTTGAAAACACGATTGGCTTCAGTTAAAATTTTTCTTTCCTGCAATATTGAGGGGAGAATTCTGTTAAGATGAGAGGTTTTCATCTTTACATTCAACTTATTATGAATCTCTTCCGCTCTATCCAGTAAGTGAAAAATATTTTTTCCTGTTAATGCCGAAATTAAAATGAAAGGTGCGAAATAAAACGAATTCAATTTTTTTCGTGTTTCCTTCAATAAGAATTCTCCACGTTCCTTATCTTCAACTAAATCCCATTTATTACATGCGATAATAACCGGTTTGGCCGCTTTAAGTAATTTCTGGGCGATCAGCATATCATTTTGATCGAGGCGTTTGGATATATCCACTACAAATATAATGATATCAGCGTACTGGATATCCTTTTCTGCACGAATGACTGCTGCGCTTTCTGTTCCTTCTTTTACTTTTTGCATCTTCCTGATTCCGGCATTATCAACAAGTACAAATGTTTTATTCATTCGTTTTACTTCGAGATCCACTGAATCCCGCGTTGTTCCGGCTAATGGACTGACAATAACAAAATCATCATTTAAGATTTTGTTTATAATTGAAGATTTGCCCACATTGGGTTTTCCGATAATACTGATCCTGGTTTGAATTGAAGAAGCTTTATCTGGTGTTCCAATATAATGTTCGAAGTGTTTTTCGATTGCATCAATCAATGTTTCAACCTCATCATTATGCTCGGCTGAAATAAATAAAAAATCCTGCTTTAATTCATAATATGAATTTGGAAGAATATATTTGGGAGGATTGTCTACTTTATTGATTACTGGTATAATCGCTGGATTTATTTTTTTTATTTCTATGAATAAATCTTTTTCAAATCCCAGGAGCTCACGTTTTCCATCAAAAAGAAAAATTACAAGATCCGATTTTTTTACTTCGCGGAAAATTCGTTTATTAATTTCCTCAGTAATAATATGTTTATCCGGATAAAAACCACCTGAATCCTGGAGATAAAATTCTTTATTATTAATTTCAAATGTTTTTTTGTAAATATCGCGAGTCATACCCGGTTCCGAATGCACCAATGCTTTTCTCTGACCGATTAAGCGGTTAAAAAGCGTTGATTTCCCGGTATTTGGAATTCCTACGATTGTAATTAAAGGTATTTTGGCCATTATTTTACTCCCTTATATGTTTTAAATTATTTCGATAAAGAAAAAAGCCGGGTAAATTGATTGATAATGTTTTACCCGGCTTTTACTGTAAACTTCTTACCATGGATATACAGTAGCATTCGATAGCTTCTCCTCTACCCACGGCATCAACTTCTTCTTTAGTTTTTGCTTTAAGGTTAAAATCCTCTACAGGAATATTTAATATCGATGCGATACTTTTTTTGATTTGTTCTTTAAAAGGACTAATCTTTGGGGTTTGAGCAATAATCACCGTATCGATATTCATAATCTCGAATTGTTTGGTTTTAAGAATTTTGACGGTTTCTTCAAGAAGTAAGGTACTGCGAATATCTTTAAAATGTTCATCCGTATCGGGGAAAAGCTCTCCAATATCATTTTCTCCGATCGCTCCAAGAAGTGAATCGATTAAAGCATGAATCAGTACATCACCATCCGAATGCGCAACAAAACGTAGTTCGTTCGATATTTGTACGCCACCCAGGTAGAGAGAGCTTCCTTTCTCTACCCGATGAATATCATACCCAATTCCTGAGCGTATCTTCAACATAAAAACCTCATTCCTGTATCCGTTCAAGTCTTTTTTTCCTGGTAATTCCTGTTCTTAAAATTTAAATTCTAAAATTCCCACACTTCTTATACTTTTTTACCGAATATCATTTTACCGGAAGTCGTTTGTAATACGGAAGTTACTTCTACGTCCAGGTCTTTCCCGATATCGGTTTTGGCATCATCGATAACGATCATTGTTCCATCTTCGAGATACCCGATACCCTGTTTCTTTTCTTTTCCAATTTTACTAATATGGA
>Ga0209340_1002611_pt1 | contig 10227 bp, 11 predicted proteins | sample EPASupsiteSAE323_FD_187266 | JGI IMG/M metagenome (GOLD analysis project Ga0209340, IMG submission 187266) | Bioremediated contaminated groundwater from EPA Superfund site, New Mexico - Sample SAE3-23 (SPAdes) (version 2) | ecosystem: Environmental > Aquatic > Deep subsurface > Groundwater >...
AACGCAGTGCTTGACGAGGTACAGAAGATTCCTGCAGGCCCGAATGCCGAGCAGCTCAAGGCCGAGATTGATTCGCTTGAATGGTCGCTTTCAACTGTTGCGCGCTCCGCCAAGGCCGAAAAGGAGCTTTCAAAGAAAATCCGCGAGCTTGAGAAGCAGCTTCCGCTTGCAGTAAAGAAAGTCGACGCGTCAGGCGCAATCAGGACTCTACGAACAGAAATCCGCAGCCTTGAGGAGCCCATTGAGGCACTTGACAAGGAGCTTCGGCCAGCTCTTGAGGAGGCAAACGGCCACCACCACAAGCTCATCTCATACTACAAGGAAGCCGAACAGCTTTCCAAGTCAATCTCGTATGCCTTCTCCCAGCTTGACATGGCCAGGCTGGAAGCGCAGACCGACACCAATGCGTACTTCGAGGCCGTTGGTGCTGTTCGTGAGAAGGAGCAGGGTTACCAGCAGGAGCTGCGCGAGCTTGAGCGCGCAGAGCGCGAGAAGGAGCGCGCGGAGAAGGAAGCCGCAAAGAGCGCGGTCCAGCAGAAGATTTCCGAGGCCGCAAAGCCCATCTACGAGAAGTTCAAGGCAGGAAAGAAAATATCGACAGAGGAGTTCCTGATTTTGCAGGGCTCCGGCTTGTTATAGTTTTTGCTACTTCAACGCACTTTTTTTCCAGTAATGCAAACGTCCTTTAGCGGGCACGCTTTGCACTTCGGCCCAATCGGCCTGCATACTGTCTGGCCGAGGCGGACGAAATATTCATTGACCAGAACCCAGTCCTTCTTTTCAAAGACCTTTTCCAGCTCGCATTCCGTTTCTTCAGGCGTTTTGGCAGACGATAATCCTAGCCTTCTTGAAATCCGAAAAACGTGCGTGTCAACCGGGATTGCGGGAATCCCAAAGCCGTAGACCAGCACGCATCCTGCGGTTTTTGGCCCGACTCCGGGCAAAGCTTCAAGCAATTCCCGCGAGTTAGGCACTACTCCGTCGTATTCTTCTACAAGTATCTTGCAGACTTGCTTGATTTCGCGGGCTTTTTGGTTATAGAATCCCGCGGCATGGATTAGTTTTGCAATGTCGACTTCTTTTGCCCCTGATATTTTCTTTGCAGTCGGGTACTTTGCAAAAAGCCTCGAGCTTGCGATGTCGGTGTTTTCGTCCCGCGTGCGCTGGGAGATTATCGTCGAAATCAGCACCTCGAACGGGCCGTAGGCCGACTTCTGGCCCAGGAACGTCTTTCCTTTCAGGAACTTCCCAAGCCTGGCGACCACGGTTCGCGCCAAAAGCTTTCTTTTCTTCAAGTCCATCGGAATAAATTCTGCGGCGGCGAATTAAATTCGGTACTAATGGCAAAACGCTACAAGCTCGCAATTGTCGGCGGCACGTTCGACCACTTCCACAAGGGGCACGCTGCGCTCCTTTCCAAGGCGTTCGCGGTTGCTGACAGGGTGCAAGTCGGCGTTACTGATGAGAAGATGGCAGGAAAAAAGCCGTTCCCAGTAATGGTCGAACCGTTTACCAAGAGAAGAAAATCAGTAACGGATTACGTTTCCAGAAAACATTACTCTGGCCGCTGTAAAATCACGAAAATCCACGACGCATTCGGCTCAGCTGCAGTCTGGAAAAAGGCAGACGCGATAGTGGTCACAAAAGACACTTCCAAGGGTGCGTTTGCAATCAATGTTTCCAGACGAAAGGCGGGCCTTTCGAAGGCACAAATCATCCTCTGCCACTTCACAGTAGCAAAAGACGGCCGCAGGATATCCTCGGCGTCAATCCGTCTTGGCCAGATGAGCCGTGATGGTGGGGTTTTCATTTCGGGTAACGCGTTTGTCAAGGTACTTGTGATGCCGCCGTCATTGGCAGCAGCACTACGAAAACCTTTCGGGAAATTGTTTTCAGGACCCAATGCTGCAAGAAAAGCCGTAGCGTTCCTTAAAAAATCGCGGCCAGTTTTCATAGCAACCGTAGGCGATGCCACATTCCGCAACCTTTCAAAGCTAGGTGTAAAGCCGAGCCTTTCCTTAGTAGACACTTTTGAATTGCGCACATCCTGCGGGCTTCCAAAAAACCTTGCGAAAAGACGCCGAGTGGTTTCGAACCCCGCAGGAAAAATCGTGCCGCCCTTGGTTGCGGCGATAAGAACGTCGGTTGCGCGCACCATTTCCGATGGCAAACCCTCTGCAATTATTGTCCGTGGGGAAGAGGATCTTGCAGTCCTGCCAACTATCCTTGCACTCCCGCTAACTTCAATGGTGCTTTACGGCCAGCCCAAGAAAGGAATAGTTGCAGTAGTTGTAGATGAGGTTGCAAAAGCGCGCGCCAGCAAGATGTTGTCGCTTTTCAAGTAAATCTTTTGTTAGTTCTGCTAAGCCGCCCTCTTCCAAACCGTTCCGGTTGGCGCATCCGCAAGTATGATTCCCTTACCAGCAAGCGTGCCGCGTATTTCGTCGGCCTTCTTGTAGTCCTTTGCCTTCTTTGCAAAGTCGCGCTCCTTTACCAACTCGGCGACTTGCGCGTCCGAAATCTCCTTGTCGGCTTGCTTTGCGTCAAAGATTCCAAGCACGTTGTTGGCGAGGCTTTCATACGTGTCAGCAAGAAGCCCAAACGACTTCCTTGAAACGTCCTTTTCTGCTGCAAGCCTGTATGCAAGGTCCTTCAGTTCAAACAATGCGGAAAGGGCGAGGGGCGTGTTGAAGTCGTCGTCCATCGCATCCTCGAACTTCTGCACTATCGCGTGGGCGTCCGCCTTTACTGCTGAGTCCGAATCGGATTTTTCCGGCCTGTTTTCGTCCTTTGCGTTTCTTGCAAGCAGTTCGTGCGTGTCCAGAAGCTTCTGCAGCGTGGGCCGCAGTTCCTCAATCCTTTCAGAAGACGCGTCCAGCGGGCTGCGGTAGTGGATTGAGATGTAAAAGAGGCGCACCAGGCGCGGGCCGTGCTTTTCAAGCGCCTGTCTAAGCGTTACAAAGTTGTTCAGCGACTTTGCCATCTTGTCCTTGCCAACAACAACGAACCCGTTGTGGAGCCAGTAGTTGGCAAAGGGCTTTCCGGTTGCTGCCTCGGACTGCGCTATCTCGTCATCGTGGTGCGGAAAAATCAGGTCTTGCCCGCCGCCGTGGATGTCAAGCGTGTCGCCAAGGTGCTTGGTGCTCATCACCGAGCACTCGATGTGCCAGCCCGGCCTGCCTTTTCCCCAAGGCGAGTCCCAGCTTGGCTCCCCTGGTTTTGCGCTCTTCCACAAAGCAAAATCCGCTGCTGCTTTCTTGCGCTCGTCAATGCCGATTCGCGCTCCGGCCTTGAGGTTCTCTCGCTCCTGGCCTGAGAGCTTGCCATAGGCGACGAATTTGGAGACTTCGAAATAGACGTCCTTTCCGCTGCCGTGCTCGCCTTCGATTGCATAGCCGTAGCCGTTCCTTATGAGGCGTTCGACGAACTTGATGATGTCCGGTATGGTCTGCGTGACAAGCGGGTAAACTTCGGCCCTCCGGATTCCCAAAGCGTCCATGTCCACGAAATACTCGTCCGAGAACTTTTTGGAAAGCGTAAACGGGTCCTGCTTGGCCTCTGCTGCCCTCTTGATTATCTTGTCGTCTATGTCGGTGAAGTTCTGTATGAATTTGACCTTGTAGTCGCGGTATGCAAGGTACCTGCGGATTACGTCAAAAGCGGTGTAGCACCGTCCGTGGCCGAGGTGGCAGTAGTCGTAGGGTGTGATGCCGCACACGTACATTCCCACTTTTCCTTCCGTTTGGGGTACGAATTTTTTCTTGCCCTTTGAAAGAGTGTCAAAAACTGCAAGTGCCATATGCTTTCCAACCACTTTTCTTTCCCGACAATTTATCCTTAAGCAGAGGGAGGGAGTCGAACCCTCTTAAACCGCTTTGCAGGCGATCGCGTAGCCGTTCCGCCACCTCCGCGCACTAATCTCTTATGCGGTGTTAGATGAAATTCCTTTGCCGGCAACCCGGCGCAGCACCCGCAGCTTTGGCGAGTGCTTTTTTTTGTACAGGCAGCTAAGGCGCCCGTGAGAACTAGTGACAACAGAAGAAATTGTTGTGTGCAACGGCCTTTTGGGTCATCATAATCGTTTTGCCTTCGGTGTTTTTTATTCTCTTTCCTGCATGCGGGCCTTTACATCAAAAGCAGGCCGAACACTACCAGGAGGATTATGTAGTAAAAGAGCTGGTCGAAGTTGTCGCCGCGCACGAACAAGTCAAAGAACGTGATGGGATCCTTCATGTTCCTCTGCTCGACGAACCAGCAGTTGTCGTCGCCTCCCTTGATTTTCTTGCTTTCGCGGGTGAAGCGGAAGTTCGCCTGTGGTTCGCCCTTGATGTGCGTCATTGTAACAACCTATTGATAGTAACAAATGTGTTTAATGACTTTTATTGCTTTCGCAGCCGCAAAAAGTTCGGCTTTTGACGAATGTAGTTGACGTTTAAACCCAAGCTTGCGAAATACTATTTTAGCGTGGTGATTTTTCTGATGCAAAAGCCGCACAACCGCAAGACCAAGATAGTGTGCACAATCGGCCCCGCAACGGAGTCCCTTGAGGGAATCCGCAAGCTTGCCGAAGCAGGCATGAATGTGGCGCGCATCAACCTCTCGCATGGCAGCCTTGCGACGCACGAGCAGAAGCTTTCCAACATCCGCACGGTCAACGAGGGCCGCCGCGACAAGGTTGCGGTGCTTTTGGACACGCGCGGTCCGGAAATCCGCACCGGCAAGGCACCAGTCAAAGTCCAGCTTGTTGAGGGCGCCGAACTTGAGGTCACAAGCGACGGCGCGGAAAGCACGAACGACAAAATCAGCCTCAATTACGCCAACCTTGCAAAGATTGTCTCTCCTGGATCCAGCATCTTTCTTTCCGACGGCAACATCGAGCTTGAGGTAGTGGCTGTCCAGAAGAAATCCGTCAAGTGCAAGGTGAAAATCGGCGGGGAGCTTGGCTCCAATAAGAACGTGTGCATACCCGGCGCGAATCTCGAACTTCCGACACTCAGCAAGGAGGACCTTTCCGACATCAAAGAGGGCGCACGCTGGGGCATAGACTTTGTGGCGCAGTCGTTCGTGCGCGGACCGGACGACGTGCTTGAGCTTATGGACGTGCTGCAGAATGCAGGTTCCGATGCGCATATGATTGCAAAAATCGAGCTTGCATCCGCCTTCGAGCAGGTCGACCGCATCATCGCAGCAGCTGACGGCTTGATGGTGGCCAGAGGCGACCTAGGTGTGCAGGTGCCCATAGAGCGCATACCTGCAATGCAAAAGCAGATAGTGCAAAAATGCAACGAGGCAGGAAAGCCGGTGATAGTGGCGACGCACATGCTCGAGTCCATGACCACAAACCCGCGTCCGACCCGCGCCGAGGCAACTGACGTTGCCAACGCGGTTTTTGACGGGGTTGATGCGGTGATGCTTTCAGGCGAGACTGCTGCAGGCCGCTACCCGATAAAGACCGTTGAGATGATGGCGCGAATCTGCGTCGAGGCGGAAAAATCCAAGGTCACGCACGCGCTCTCAAAGCCGGACTCCTTCATCAAGCCCAGCATGAGCTACGCGATCAGCCGCTCGGCCTGCAGCCTTGCAGACGACATTGACGCGGATTCCATACTCGTGCCTACTTCAGGCGGCTTCACTGCCCGGCTGGTTGCCCAGCAGCGGCCCGGAGCCGAGATACTTGCGCTCACCCCTGACTTGCGCGTAATCAACAAGCTTGCCCTGGTGCGCGGAGTGCACGCGTTCCTGTTCAAGTCAAAGGTCCAAAGCGAGGACACGATGCAGCAAGCTATCGCGGCTGCCCACAAGTCGGGGTTTGTCAAGGACGGCGACCTGGTGGTTGTCACCGGAGGGATCCCGCTCGGGCTTACCGGTAGCACCAACACCATCCACGTACAGAGAGTTGGAAAGGCAGCAGATTTGCAGGGCCAGACCAAGCTCGTAAAGTCCGGATGATTTCGGGGTTTTCTACGCGCGAGCTTTCTCGTATTCTTTTTTCATTTCAAGGGCATCCTTTTCGATGTTCGGCGACTCGGAGATAATCGTGCCCGAGCATCGGTTGTCAACTAGGCTCTGCGCAAGAAGCGAAAAATCGGGCGACTTGGCGTCAATCGTAAGATGCCGAATCTCGCCTTTTATGGAATACTGTATTCCCGCAAAATGGCAGTGCAGTTGCTGCAATCCTGCCTTTCCGACGAGCCCGTCAATAGTCTCAAAAACAGCGTCAAAATCCTTTTTAGAATTCATCGCACCGTTAGCCCTCGCGTGCAAGTGCGCAAAGTCAAGTGTCGGCTTGAACCGCGCAAAGCCGATTTCGGATGCGAGCGTGTAGAGTTCCTTCAAGTCGCCAAAAGCGCTCGGCTTTCCAGTTGTCTCTGGCGCAATGGTTGCCTTTTGGATGCCTTCCTCTTTCATCAAGTCCAGCACGTCCAGATAGCCTTCCTTTACAAGCTCGTGCGCTTTTTTCCTGTCAAGCTTCCCATAGTAGCCCGAGTGCACGACAACACGGCCGCCGCCTGCGTTTTCCAAAATCCGGGCAGTGGCCAGTATGCGGGCCTTGCTTGCGGCCACCTTCTCCGGCTCGTCCGAGCACAGGTTGATGTAATATGGCGCGTGCGCTGATAGGGCAATCTTGTTTTCCTTTGCTGCCTTGCCGCACTCTACTGCCTTTGCCTGGGCCATGCTTGCGTTGTGCACAAATTCGAACTCGAACGCGTCCAAGCCCAAGTTTCGCACAAAAGCAATCCCCGCAAGCGAGTCGCGCTCGCTGCAGGAAAGCGGTATGCCTGCTGTTCCGAAAATGATGGCCACGCAAAGAGTTGATTTGAAAGGGTTATTAGTATTAGCCACCACGTTACTTTTGGCCAATGCCTATGCACTTGGCCGCAAGGCGATATTCATGGCAACTGTCACTTACCTCGGCCACTCCGGCTTCCGCGTGGAGCTTGAGGGCAAGATCCTCTACTTCGACCCCTGGCTAGATCCGCGTCCAAGGACCGTCGAGCGACTAGTGCCGCCCGCAATAAGCGCGGAGAAAATAAAGAAAGCCGACGCCATCTTCATCTCAAGCCCCGCATTCGACCACTTCGACCAGCACGACGTTTCCATAATCGCGGACGGCACCTTCGCGCACGTGGTTGCGCCCGAGGCGGTGCTTGCCCGGCTTGACCTGCAGGACAAGTTCAAGATGTCCGCAGTCGACGGAGACGACTTCGAGTTTTTCGGCCTGCACATAAAGGTGCTTCCTGTTCGCAACAACGCCCCTGGTTCGGTGGGGTATATCGTCAGTTCCGGAGGAAAGAGCGTCTACTTTGCAGGCGACACCTACGACTTCTACGCGCTTGCAAACGTCGAGGCAGACCTTGCGCTCATACCCATAGGCGGCACGCAGACAATGGACGTGCTCTCAGCAGTGAGTGCTCTCAAGAAGATGCGCGTAAAGTACGTCATCCCCTGCCACTACGACACGTTCTCGCGCATCAAGGCCGACCCGTACGACTTTGCAAAGCGCGTAAAGCAGGAGACCAAGGCCCAGGCGGTGGTGCTCGGCGTCGGCCAGACCGCGCGCTTCTAGGCCTTGGCGCCCGGCCGGTGCTGCGGGAGAGGTTCGCAAAGCCCTTTCGGAGTTTTTTTAAGACTCATCGTGCCCTAATACTAATCCTACTAATCGAAGGTGAACTACGCATATGATTACACACGGAAGGATAGTTGAAGTCAAGGCGACCAAGAAAAAGGACGGCAACGTCACTGGAATGTCGGTCAACGTCAGCGTTGACAGCGTGGCTGCCGAGGGCAACCAAGTCAAGGTAACCTACCTTTACGAAATTTCCTACCAGCAGGACATCGCAACCATGTCCATCAAGGGCGAGCTCTTTGCGGACTCAAACTCCGACCTGGGAAAGAAGGTAATGGAAGGCTGGAAGAAGAACAAGCAGCTCCCCTCGGACGCAGCTGAGGAAATCATCACCGCGCTCACCTATGCCGGAAGCAGCGTCGGAACCCTCCTTGCATTCGCAATCAACATCAACGCGCCAATCAACGTGCCGCGCGCAAAGGTCGGGCCAGCAGGGCAGGCGCCGAAGGCGGGTTAATTTTTTAGGGTGGTGTGTATGTCTGAAGGGAATCTTCTTCGTGCAAAGAAACAGCACGCTATGGCCGTGACTGCAAAATTACGCGAGGCAAAGCCATCAGCAGACAGCGCACCCAAAATTATTCCCGAAGCAAGGCCGTTTCAGAGCGAATCTGGGTTCCCGGTGGCAAAACCGGAAAATCACCCGTATTATCATCTTGCAAACAAAGTGGTCGAATACGTACTTGAGCAGCGGAAAAAAACACCGGAGGAGTGGACTGGCTTTGCCGCCACTTCAAGGTTTCGGGACACGCATCGGCTTATCAACAAGGCCGACACACAGCAACGTCGTGCATACGATGCTGCAATCCGGCAGTTGGCGGCGAATCCGCGTCTTGCGAAAAAACCGCAAGAGCTTGAGGCGCGATTGCGCCTTTTGCTTGAGCGCCGGCCTTCCTTGAAAACGCTGAAAAAGGCCTAAGGCATCAAGGCAGTTTTTGGTTTAATCTCATTTTTCTTTTAAGCGGTATTTTTAATCAGCCGTAGGCATTTTTCTATGTTGTTTATTTTCAACTGCTTAAGGTGTTTTTTTGGCTGAACATAGCGAACGGCGTGAAGTGCTTAAGGTCCGTACCGGGCCAACGACGTTTGATTCTAAAGCATTTGATAAAATCGCCAAGCGGCGTCAAAATAACCCCGAAATAATGGAGAACGATGCAATAGCAAAGGCAGCTGTAAAAAAGACGAATTCGCAGGGTAAAAAATCCAACGACCTCGCAACCACCAACTTTGTCGTAGACCTTCCGCCTTCTGTAGCAGATTCCCATCCACTTGATGTTGAACGCGATTACGGCGCCTCTTTTTCAGTTGGAAAACTGCAAAAGCCGGTACCGGCGTCCCGCAAGGCGATCCCACAGAACGCCGCAGCGTTTTCAAGGGATCTTTCAAGCAACCTTCCCCTTGAGAATTTGCGGCAATATTATATGCCCTTTCGGATCGGTCGTCCGAAAGAGCTTAACCGGTTCGTTCGAGACGACCCTTTGCTTTCCAGGGCATCCGACTTTGTAACTAGGTTCGAGCTCGACCTTTTCAACCAGTCTCACCTTGACCGGCTGGAATCACTTCTGGCGTTCGAGTTTGGAAAAAACGCATTGACCTTAAAAGGCCGAATTGAAACTGCACAGGCGCCGGTAATCAAGCCGTTGCCATTTATTTCGATTCCGGCTTCAGCCAAGCCGCAGTCGCCAGCCCCACTTGAAAGAATCCGCGCGCGCAGGATTGCAACCGACGCGTCGGTTGAGAATGCAGCAGAGGAATATCGGAACAAGCACATGGATTCTGAAGGCAAGTCAGTTCCAAATTATCACTCGCGGCGAAAACCGGCAGTTGACCAAGAGCCTTTGAAAGAAAGCGTTGTCAGGCCATCCCGGAAACCGCCCGCGTTCAAACTGGAGAGTAGTCTTGTCAAGGTTTTCACGCGCGTGGTGCGCCATTACAATGGGATGCACCCGTCGGGTTCGCGCGGATGGGTAAGTCAGTTAATGAAAACAGAATCCCACAAGACGGCAGAGGCGCTGCTCAAGTCCATCGAGGCGCAGCACAAGCTCGACTCGTCCGAGCCGCAGAACGAGCGCAGGTTGGTTGAGCTGCTGTCAAAGCACGCCCTGCAGAGCCCGGCGCGCAAAAGCGAGTGGGAAGCGCTGCTGAAGAAAAAGTAAGCATCAATTGCCCTTTTGCCTTTAGGGGCGTTTAATCCAAGCTTGCCGCTAATTCTATTAAAACATAAAATTAGGATTGGGGGACAAAAATCGTCCCCTAAACCGAAATGGTAATCGTGTGTCTTATCCGAACAGGCTCGCCAGTCCAGCTGCAGCCTCTTCTTCCTTCTTCTCCTCGGAGACTTCAGGCTTCTTGTCTTCCTTCTTGGTCTCTGTGGATGCGGCTGGTGCTGCTGCGAAAGCGGCCTGCTTGATTGCGTCCTCGATGTTCACGCCCTCGAGCGCTGCAACGAGCGCCTTGATTTTTGCGGGCTCTTCGTTGACTCCAGCGGCAACAAGGACCTTCTTTACGTTGTCCTCGCTTATGGGCTGGCCTGCGGCGTGCAGGAGCAATGCGGCATATGCGTCTTTCATTTGCATCTCCTCAATTTGTATCGTAAAACTTTA
>Ga0209340_1002612_pt1 | contig 10227 bp, 9 predicted proteins | sample EPASupsiteSAE323_FD_187266 | JGI IMG/M metagenome (GOLD analysis project Ga0209340, IMG submission 187266) | Bioremediated contaminated groundwater from EPA Superfund site, New Mexico - Sample SAE3-23 (SPAdes) (version 2) | ecosystem: Environmental > Aquatic > Deep subsurface > Groundwater >...
ATTAACTAATAATTATGCCTAAAAAAGGATACAAGCAGACCGAGGAACATAAGCGAAAAATTGGTTTAACCAGCAAGGGCAGGGTAATGCCACCCAGAACAGAAGAACATAGAAAGAAATTAGGATTAGCTCATAAAGGAATAAAATTATCAGAAGAAATCAAGAAGAAAATCGGTTTAGCAAACTCAGGCAAAAGACATTGGAATTATGGGAAACACTGGTCAGATGAAGCCAAAGAAAAAATGAGAGTTAAGCAGGTAGGAAAGAAAAAGAACATATCGGACGAGGTGAGGAGAGGAATGTGCGAAAAAGCCAAAAACAATAAACGCTCTCTTGGAAAACATTGGAACTTATCAGAGGAAACTCGGAGAAAAATAAGCAATTCACACAAAGGAGAAAAAAGTTATTTATGGAGGGGTGGAATATCATCAGTAAACACAAGAATAAGACTGGGAGTAGATTTTGGACTCTGGAGAAAAAGAGTGTTTGAAAGAGATAAATATGTCTGTCAAAAGTATGGACTGAAAGCGGTCAAAGGAACTGGAAAAAGAGTAATTCTACACCCACACCATATTAAAAACTTTTCTGACTTTCCCGAATTGAGATTTGAAGTTTCAAATGGAATCACTCTATCGGAAAAAGCCCATAAGGAATTTCACAAAAAGTATGGAGTCAAGAATAATACGCAAAAGCAATTAGAAGAATTTTTATGCCGACCATTGATGAATCAAAATTATCCAGAGAAGTTTCAGAAAAATATACTATCCTAAATGATAGTTTTGTTCAGGTTGCCAAAGACAATCCCAAGGATTTAGTAGTTTGCGAAGTTGGAGATACGAAAGATCCGACCAAGTTTCAGAACCAAATGAAGATTTGCCGTTGGGGCGATTCGCCAGAAGATAACGAAGCTAATGTTTCTTTTAGGCTCATTGAAAATGAAAAAGGAATCGCAGAAGTTTCTACCGAAGCCGACCATATTGTTTGGAGAAAGGGGAATATTGAAACTCGGTTTTATGATGTTTTAGAGGGGGAAGGCGGGAAAGAAATGGAAGTGGTATTTTTGAGCAAGCCCGATTCAAATGTGGTGCAAATGTCAATCGTTGATAAGGATGTATCGTATTTCTACCAGCCCGCTCTCACTCCTGAAGAAATTACCGAAGGTGCCTCAAGACCTGAAAACGTGGAAGGTTCTTATGCGGTTTACGCCAAAACTCCAAAAACAAACTGGACTGGGGGAAAAGAATATAAATGCGGAAAAGTCGGGCATATCTTTAGACCGAGAATTGAGGACGCAAGCGGAGCCTGGATATGGGGAGACTTGAATGTCGATACGGAAAAAGGAATTTTATCAGTTACTATTCCGCAAGATTTTTTAGACAAGGCAGTTTATCCAGTCAGACACGCCGCAGGATTGACGTTTGGTTATACTGGAGCGGGAGCGAACGGGATTTCCTGGAGTGGCTCGTATTTATATGGTGCTATAGGAACCCCAGCTTCTTCTGGGTCAGTTGATTCCATATCAGTTATAGCACAATATGGTTCTGGCATTAGTTTTAAGGGGGTATTGGTATTGAAAAGTGATAAAAAAATAATCGGAAGTGGAACTTCTCCCGCTGGTTCACTTAATAGCAGTAAGACGACGTATACTGTGAATTATTCTTCTAAGCCAAACGTAAATGCATCTACTGATTACTATTGTTGTGCTCTAAATAATGCTTCTGGTCCTCCCCCGACCCTTTTTTATGATATTGGGGTTGGAACTAGGTTTATAGATGATTCTAATAACTATACTACTCCTACTGACCCTACCGATGGTTCAGAATCATCAGGGGCATTTACTGTCTACGCCACCTATACAGCAGGAGGAGAACCTTCGGAATCAGCTTCACCTTCAATGAGTCCTTCTGGGTCTCCGTCACTCTCGCCATCAAAATCTCCCAGTCTTTCACCGAGTTTATCGCCTTCAAAAAGCCCCTCACTTTCTCTGTCCGCATCCCCATCTGTCTCACCGTCAACTTCGATTAGTCCATCAAAATCACCCTCTGCTTCACCTTCCATTTCACCAAGCGAATCACCTTCAAAATCACCATCTCGTTCACCATCAGTATCTCCTAGCACTAGCATAAGTCCTTCAATTTCCCCTTCAGCTAGCCCCAGTCTTTCCTTATCAAGAAGCCCTTCCGCAAGTCCATCCCTATCCATTTCAGCAAGCCCCTCTGTCTCGCCTTCGACATCTATTTCGCCGTCCATAAGCACGAGCATTTCTCCCAGTGCATCTCCTTCGATTTCTGTTAGTGCTTCACCTTCACTTTCTCCTTCTTTGTCTCCTAGTTTATCCTCATCAATCAGTCCGAGTGTTAGTCCGTCAGCTGACCCGTGCGAACTATTTTCAACGGTTCTTTATGAAGACGCCAATCTACAGGGTTACTGGAGATTATCTGATACTAATGATTCCGGGCCGAATAATTATGATTTAACTAATACCGGAAGCGTAGCCTTTTCCGCTGGTAAGTTCGGCAATGCCCCGACTTTTGACGGAACAGCCAAGTATTTAGATATAGCAGGAGCGTCTTGTGCGAACCTTAACATTTCAGGAAGCCAGACGATAAGTTTTTGGTATAAACCAGCCAGTATCGCTACCGCTTGGACAGCAATAATAGGAAAAACCTCCTCCTCACTTGATACTGGATTTTATATCCAGCAAGGTCCTTCAAGTAATATTCAAGCTAGATTTTACGGAGCAGGAGCTACGGATTATGTCCGGTCGAGCAATCCGCTTGCTGATGGTGTTTGGAGCCACGTTGTAGCCAGGTTTGATGCTGATACGAATATAATATCAATATTCGTAGATGGAACAAAAACAGACCAGGCCGATGCGACAGGTTCAGTTAACTCATCAGCTGGCAATTCTTTTGGGATAGGAAAAGGTGGAGATAATGCCTACTACGGAAACGGAATGATTGATGATGTAGCTATCTTTAACCGAGCTTTGAGCGATGATGAAATATCATCAATATACACATGTATCTGGCCAGAACCGAGCGAAAGTGCTTCACCTTCTCTCTCACCCTCTGTATCCCCGTCTGTTTCTCCATCTCTAAGTCCGAGTCTTAGTCCTTCAGTTTCTCTTTCTATTAGTCCTAGTTTAAGTTTATCGCTGTCCCCATCTCTTTCTCCAAGTGCCTCTCCTTCCGTCTCACCTTCGACTTCAATTTCACCTTCGAAGTCTCCTAGTCTTTCTTTGTCTTTAAGTCCCTCCAAAAGTCCGAGCGTTTCGGTTTCAGTTTCTCTGAGTGCATCTCCTTCGGTGTCTTTGTCAGTTTCTCCGTCAGTTTCTCCTTCGACGAGTATTTCTCCGAGTATTTCTCCTTCCGTTTCATTATCTTTATCACCGTCAATTTCGCCGAGCATATCTCCATCTGCTTCGCCATCAATAATTTCATCTTTTAGTCCGTCGATGTCACCAAGTATTTCCCTGTCTGTCAGCCCTTCCAAATCTCCTTCCTTATCTCTGAGTGCGAGTCCCAGTGTCTCTCCCAGTACCTCAGTTTCTCCGTCAAAGTCACCTTCTCTCTCACCAAGTCTTTCAATATCGAAAAGCCCCAGTGCTTCACCCAGCTTAAGCCGTTCACTTTCTCCGAGCGTCTCTCCTAGCACCTCGATTAGCCCGTCTCTAAGTCCTTCTGCTAGTGTTTCTATAAGCCCAAGCGTTTCACGCTCACTAAGCACTTCCTCCTCGCCTTCAACTTCAATCAGCCCTAGTATTAGTTCTTCTCTTTCTCCGTCCGTTTCGCCGTCAACAAGCATCTCACCTTCTCTCTCACCCTCCCTTTCCTTCTCATCATCCCCATCATTATCTGTGAGTCTTAGCTCTAGTTCCTCTCCGAGCGTAAGTTTATCGAGAAGTCCTAGCCTTTCACCTTCACTGTCACCTTCCAAAAGCCCCTCAATGAGTGTATCAGTTTCTCCATCACTCTCCCCCTCTGTCTCTCCAAGCCCTATGCAAGGAGGATTTAAGCCTCACTTTACAGTTTGCCGTTTTTATGGTAAAGTAACGGTGAAGCCCATTAAGATAACTCCAAAATTTGGAAAACCGGAAAACTTTAGACCTACGTTAAAAATTGGTATTAAATAATATGAATTCAACCTACAAAGAGACATTATTGGTCATAGGAATTGGAGCCTTGTCATCAGGGATTGAAAAAATGGATGCTAACATAACTGTTGGCATTGTTTTAGTTTTGGTCGGAATTTTAATCATTGGAGTCAGAGGATATTTGAAAATCAAGTAATGCACAAACACACAATGAACGATGACGAAAAAATTACATTAATCAATAAGGGAATTAAAATAGGAAAGGAACATTCATCCCCCTCTCCTGAAACATTAGAAATGATAAAGAATGCAAATGATAATTTGAGTGTGATTATAGAGAGGATTGAAAACCTCAAATGTATAGTTGAGAATAATCATAGAGAAAACACCACTGAACACAATAGCATCATGTCCAGACAAGACCACACCAACGGAGATGTCACCGGTCTTAAATTGTGGAAGGCTTATCTACTGGGTGCTTGGGTTGTTATAACTTTTGTTTCCACTGTGTTACTGCCAGTTCTAGGTTACTACTTTATGAAAAGTGTGAAGACTGATATACAAAACGACACCAAGAATCTAATAAATGAATCAATTTCGTCTAATAACGATAAATTTTTTGAAATAACAAATGAAGATTAAACTTAAAGGAGGGGTCAAGTTGAAGCCAGGCATAAAAATCAAGGATACTCCCTCTGTTCCGTCAGGAAAAAACCCAAGAAGATTTGCTTTAAACAAGAAGAAATAGTTATTTAAAAGGAGAAGGAGATGATTTGGGTAACAATTTGTCTTATCCTATTGGTATGGAAACCTATTCCTAAATTCAAACCGGGGAGGAAGAGCAATGTGTAAATCTGATTGCTGGGTGAGTTTAAGCGACCGTCCTCGTGTATGCCTGGATATGGAATGTTGTCTTCTTAAGGCAAATATCATCGAAGACACCCCCGAATTGGGGCTTGTCGTTTTAGACGAGCCATTGGATTGTTTACTTTGTGACCAACCTGACTGCCGTATCTGTCCCGAACAGATACTCTGTGGGAGGAGTTAATGGACATTCTTATCCTGCTTTATCTCTATACGGAGATTCCCTGGGAGGTTCCCTTTTACTTTATCTAGGAGCCCTCGATGTATTGTCTCAAAAAACATCAGGAGGTTTCTGACGGCAAGTACCATGGGTTTTGAAAACGTCAAAACCGACACACGGGATGTGTCCATCTGAAGGAGGGGAGAAATGTGTTTAGTCCAATGCCCCGCTTGTCAAACACCGAATCACGGAGAGGAAAGGTGTCTCGTCAGTTGCGTTAACTGCGAGACTCAATTCAAGATTCCGGTCGGCTTTCAGGCCAACACTGTCCACCGCCGCAGTAACTGTTGCGGAGAAAGATTGGTGTACCGTGGCTATTCAACAGAAAAAGGCAAAAAGTCCTACCTCTTTACCTGTTCTTGCGGAAAAGAGCAACGATTCGGAGCAGTTTAGAGGAACTCTCCGACACTGCAATCAGATTTACACCCTGTTTTACCCCTACGTTGTTTTTGTCGGTCAATGTCCTGTCTGTCATCAGCCTGTCCCTATCACGCCCAATGTGTAACATCACTTCGGGCTTCGCCAGAACTCAAAAAGTTCTGGCTCCAATTAAGGCTACATAGGCACATCTATGCACATCTATGCAGGTTTAATTGGGAAATTTATACTGCTCCTTATCTAACGCACTCCTAATCGAGTAGCACTTGGTAAGCCGTATTAATCCATAACAAAAATTTATAAAAATTGAATTTTGTATTTTAGCCGTCCTTTTAGGAATCGTGTTAGCTTGCATAATTTTAGTAAAAGTAGCCTTGAGTTTCGAACTCGAAAGAAAAACACCTAATAATCTTTACACACAAAATTGGAAGTGAATTTGGTATAAACTTCTTTTTATTGTATAATATAAAATAATTTCTTAAATTAACTTTATGGGTCTCCAGCCTATCTCTGCTGTCCTATCCCAACTTACCTTAGGAAGATATAAATCCAATCTTAACGTTGATGCTATTAGTGGTTCGCAAACAATCGACATCTACAGCACCAGCCAGTTTTCTATCAACCAGGTTCTTATCATCGGAGAGATAGGCAACGAAGGGACGGAACTTATTCTGACCCACGCCTCTACTCCACCGACAGGAAACACGGTTACACTCGTTACCACTCTTTCCAAAGACCACCCCAAAGATTCTCCGGTCTATATCGTTCCTTTTGACCAGTTAGAATTTTCCAGAGCTACTACTCTTACGGGAGCTAAATCTGTCCTCGGTTCTCTAAAAACCATAGACCCCGAAAAGGAATGGATGATTTATGATGAGGAAGTCAACAATACCGGATACTATTTTGTTAGGTTTAAAAACAGTCTTTCTGGCACATACTCTGATTACACAGACGGAACTCCTTTTGCTGGACTGACGGAAAACACCGTAGGCTACGCTATCAACACCGCCATGGAAGAACTGGGAGTGGATTTTAGCTCAGGAGTAACTTATAATATGCTATTCGGATGGACGAACCAGATGCTTCATCTCGTTAGAGGGAAGTTGAAAGCCTGGAACGAGTACCAAGAATTTGATTATGTTGCTGGAACGATGAGTATGGGAGTGCGAAGATTTGCTATGCCAACCACGGCCTATGATTTGAACAGTAACAAGTCGGTTATCAACGTCAGAGTAGGTGATGGACTTCCCCTAATTTGGATGACTCGTTCTGAATACGTTCAGGCGATGGAGGGGACTGTCTACACCGAAGTAGCTACGGAAGCCCTTTCCGGAGCAACATCATTAGTACTGGATGACACGTCTGATTTAGACGACACCGGTTCAGTTGATGTTTATGTTTCAGGGACTAAATATACTATCGAGTACACCGTTAATACCCGTTCGACCAACACGCTCACCGTTGCTGCCACTGAAATAACCGTTACTCTCCCCGTAGATTCTCCTGCCATCCAAGGAGTCCAGGAAAACGACCCTGAATACTATTCAATCTTTGATGGTTACATTTACGTATTCCCTTTCATCACTTCCGATTACGAAGGAAGGAATTTAATCATGGATTTTTATACTGATATTGTAACCGTAGATTCGGATATGGACACCATTCCTGGTTCAAGGTTTGATATGTTGATTCAGTATCTTAAATGGAAGATTAAAGGTTTCATCGAGAACAAAGGAAAGGAAGATATGAAAGATTCTTCTTATCTTCAGTTTAAAGAAATTTTATACGATGCTACCCGTTTATCAGAATCAGGAGAACGTAATTCATTTGGTCCCAGAGGAGATGCTTTATATAGCGGCCGTGGCCGCCGTTAGAATATGATAGGTAAATTGAAATTTAAATCTTACCGGGATTTTTCTAAGGGGACGTGGAATGACATCCAAAGTTCTGTCGCTCCTGAAAATTCCGTTAAACTCGGTCTCAACCTCAACTCTGACGAAGAGATGGGGTCTTTGGTATCTCGAAAAGGAACGACCATAATCGGTTCGCAGATAATTGATGGGAAAGATATTCTAGGCTTACATAACTACCGAGATTCTCTGGGAACCAATGACAAGTTATTCGCCGCTATTTCTGACGGGTCAAACACGGATATTTATGACGTGGAGGCAGGGACCAAGAGCCTGGAGGATGATACTTCTCCTGTTTCTGTTTCTATCTCCCCATCGGTTAGTAAGTCTACTTCTCCATCTACTTCAATCAGTCCATCAGTATCGACATCAAAATCACCATCAATCTCTCCGTCAGTTTCTTCTTCGACCAGTCCGTCTACTAGCCCCCCTAATTCATATAGCCCATCGATTAGTCCCTCTCTATCTCTTTCTTTATCACCTTCCATTTCACCATCAATTTCTTTGTCTGGTTCTCCTTCAATCAGTCCTTCAACAAGTAACTCTCCGAGCATATCTTCTTCTCTATCACCCTCCGTATCTCCATCTGCAAGTCCTTCTTCTAGTTCTTCAATAAGTCCCTCATTATCACCTTCAGTTTCAGTTTCAGCTAGCCCTTCTAGGAGTTCTTCAATTAGCCCTTCCAGTTCCCCGTCAGCCAGCCCTTCTAGTAGTCCATCAGTCAGTCCCCCGCAATCTTATAGCCCTTCATCTTCACCCAGTTCTTCTGTTAGTCCATCAGTAGCTGATTACACAGGTTTAAGAACTAGGTTTTTAACATATCTTAATAGTTGTCTCAGATTAAACGGAATCAACCAGCCAAAAGCGTTTAATGGGACTTCTTGGGTAGATACAGGTGGGGTTTTCGACCTAGATAATATGCCTCAAACGGCAAAGTATGCGATTGAATTTAAAGACAGAGTATTAGTAGCTGGTATGCCAAATAGTCCTGACAGAGTAGATATTTCCAGCATCGTCAATCACAACACTAAATCTGTTAGTTGGAACACTGATGATGGTGCAAAATTCATCGTCTTTGAACAAGAAGACGGAGGTGGAGGAATCACCGGGTTGGCAAAAGTTCCCGGTTATGTATTAGTGTTTAAAAAGAGGTCAATGAAACGATATGATGGTTCTTCCGCTTATCCGGAAGACATGATTAATCAAGGCTCTCCATCTCAAGAGGCGATTGTGACTGCTCAGGGGATGTGTTTCTTCGTAAACGAAAACGGAGCCTGGGCGACCGAAGGAGGAAAACCTAAAAAGATTTCTACTTATACGGTTGACAAAATCATCAAATCGTGTACTGATTGGACTTGGGTCTCTGCTGGTACTGACGAAGAGCACATCTTCTTCTCGTTTCCTTCTGTCACGATGAGCGGTGAAACTTATACCAACGTAACTCTAAAATACAACATCTTTCAGAATACCTGGGACGAAAGAAAGTATCCTACCCATCACACTTGTCATGCTAAGTATGTTAATGATGAAGGAGAAGTTTTCACAGTTATTGGCGACAACGATGGGTCAGTTAGGAAACTAGACACCGGATTTAGTGATGATGGAATCGGTATTACCTACGCAATGGAAACCCAAGACATTGATTTCGGGATGAGAGGAAAGAAGAAAAAGATTTCTGACTTTGATGTTCTTACTGAGAATGTTTCCAAAGGCTCCCTTATGTACCGAACTACCCACGAAGCCTCAGATTGGAAACCTCTAGGGAAGATAGATAAAGAAGTGGTTAATATTACTAATAATATTTCAGGACACTATTTCAATTTTAAGTTGACCGAGACTGTGTCCACGGGGCAAGCCAAGATAATCGGGCTAGAGTTCCCCGAAGGCATTGAAGTACACTCATGAAAACTATTGAAACACCTCAGCATTTAGACTTATTCCAGAGAGGGCTGGATGCTTTTGGGCAGTCTCCTTTGACTTTCGAAAATTCAGAAGAGAATAAGAAAGCACTAACATCATTCGCTTCTGGCATGCCAAGTAATTTTATTATGGATGGCGAATTGATAACTGATATAACTATCCGAGGCACATTCTATGTCAATGATGGGGCTAATGACCGGGTTCTCATAGGATACGGTAAGGATTTATTTTAATGGATTTCGGTTCAGCAGTTTCACAAAAAGGATTTAATGTCAAGGATTGTGCTGACAGATTTTTGGTTTATAGTTCTAAATTTCAGACCTTAAAAATATATAATTCATATTCCGTAACTGGAACCATACCTGCTTATAACACAAATACTTTTATAGTTGACCCTGATTCAAATATATTAGTTCGTGGTTCTCACGGTTTAAATAATGGAGATATTGTTACTCTTTCGAGCGATGGAACTTTACCAGGAGGTCTATCCGAAGGCACAGAATACTATGTTGTCAATAATGGAGGTTACTATTTCCAAGTGTCTCTTACTCCAGGAGGAAGTGTAGTTGATATAACTAGTTCTGGAACTGGAACTCATACATTTGTTTCTGATACTATTCATATTAAGATTAATCATAATTTAGGGTATATCGCACCATTTATCGCTGTTTATAACGGAACGACTACATTAGGAACTGATAATAGTTATTTTTTCTGCGACAGCCAGGGATATTCAATGGGTGTTGACTGGTGGGATAGTTGTAGAAATACAGAAAATACTTTAACAATAACTATTAATTATGGCTGGGAGAGTGGAGCGTATGCCGGAGAAACTATCT
>Ga0209340_1002614_pt1 | contig 10223 bp, 9 predicted proteins | sample EPASupsiteSAE323_FD_187266 | JGI IMG/M metagenome (GOLD analysis project Ga0209340, IMG submission 187266) | Bioremediated contaminated groundwater from EPA Superfund site, New Mexico - Sample SAE3-23 (SPAdes) (version 2) | ecosystem: Environmental > Aquatic > Deep subsurface > Groundwater >...
GAAGCTGGTGAAACAGATTTACTTGTTTCAGGAGCTGTTTTTACCGAAGAATGCACATGCATTACGGCTAAATATATAAAAGATGCAATGAAGAAACTGATTAAAAGCTATGATATCGTTATTATTGACTGCGAGTATGACTTAAGCTACGTAAATCAGCTTGTAAATTATTATCCAGATATAACGCTTGTTTTAGCCGAGCCTACTGTTACTTCGGTACATTCAGCGATAAAGATAAGAGAAACATCGATGAAATATGCTACTCCCGGACAAATAGGAGTAGTTTTAAACAAAGTAAAGGGCTCTCGCATTCCTGAAAATATCAAAGCACTAGTGATGGAATACGATTTTGATATACTTGGAGTGCTGCCTTATGAAGAAGAACTGGGAGCGGAAGAAATGGCTCATGGTTCAGATTCTCTTGGATATGCAGCCCGTGAATTGATTTTCAGACTAGATCTGCCCTTCTGGGACAACTAAAATCGGTATTGGACAGGTTATTTTTGTTCCTTTTCCTTCGACAGATTTTATTATTACTTTTGAATTTACTTTTTCTAATATTTTATTTACTCGACTCAAGCCATAGCCTGTTCCTTGAATTTCGCCTGTATTTGTAGCTCTAATACCTTTTAATACAGTTTCAATCTGGTCTTTTGGAATCCCTATCCCGTTATCTTGAACAGAAAAATTTAAAACAGGTTTATTATCAAGACTTTTGCCTCTGGAAAATTTTATTTTTATATTTCCTTCATTTTTTGAATATTTAGCCGCATTCTGAATAATATTTGAAAAAACTGAATAAATTTCAGTATTTTTAAGATTTAATTTTGTGTTTTCAAGCAATTCAGTGCCTTCTATCAAGATTTTTTGTGTTTTTCCTTTAATTAAATCCATTGCAAGATCAAACACAACAGGTAAAGCTTTATCAGAAGTACATAACCCTGAATCTATAAATAATTGGTATTTTTTATAAATATCAATTATTCCTTCTAATTCTTTTTCGAATATTTGATCAAAATTTTCCGGTAAAGGATTGGGATTGGTTTTCTTCGCAGAGGCTCTAAGGTTATACATAGTCATATTAATAGGATTAGAGACTTCATGCAGCAAATCACGGCAAAAATCAAATCTTTCCTCTTGAGTCGTCCCTTCTATATGAAAATCACGATTATTAATTTTACTGTTTATTGAATCATAAGGTCCTATCATTGTTTTGAATACATCATACTTGCCTTTAGGCTCTAATTCACCTCGAATAGCCATTTTAGTTTTTTCAAAAAGCTGCTCTAATTCAGCAACAGGCAATTTGTTTTTGGCAACAGAAGAAAATCCTGAAAATCCAACTTCTTTAGATTGCGCAGAACTTTTTTCAAAAGTGTCTTTTACAGGTTTATTAAAACTTAAAGAATGCTTAAAATCCTCTGCCTGATTGCCTTTAAGCTTCACTTTTATATTATTGTTTCCAAATGAAAATATTTTCATACAAAAATCAACTTTATTAATACACTTATTATTTAAAAAACGGCAAAAAAAAATTAATTGCTAAAATGATGTGATAAAATTAATTTCATCAAGTTTAAATTACAAAAAGGAGAAAATTCATGGCTACTTTAATCAAAGGCAAGGATTTATCCGCAAAAATCGTTGAAAAAATCAGACAAGAAGTCTTAAATCACGATAAAAAACCCACTCTTGTCGTTATAATAGTCGGAAATAACCCTGCAAGTCAGGTTTATGTGTCAAAGAAAAAACATACCGCCGAGCTGGCAGGCTTTAATTCAAGGGTTATCGAGCTGGAAGAATCCATCAGTCAAGAAGATCTTGAAAAACAAATCGAAATTTTAAATCAAGACAGTAATGTTAACGGGATTTTAGTACAACTTCCACTTCCAAAGCATCTTAATACTTATAATATTTTAGAAAAAATCCTTCCCGAAAAAGATGTGGACGGTTTTCATCCCATAAACATCGGCAAACTTGCGATAGGACTGAAACCCAATGCGATTTCCTGCACTCCTTACGGAATAATTAAGCTCCTCGAAGAAAATAAGATCGAAATAGAAGGAAAACACGCTGTAATTATAGGACGTTCCAATATTGTAGGGAAACCTCTTTCGTACTTGCTTCTTAACAAAAATGCAACTGTAACTGTTTGCCACAGTAAGACAAAAAACCTTCCCGAAATTTCTTCTCAGGCTGATATTCTTATTGCGGCCGTTGGAATTCCCAAATTCGTCAAAGCTGACTGGGTAAAAGATGGCGCTGTCGTTATAGATGTAGGAATTAACAGAAACGAAGAGGGCAAACTTATCGGCGATGTTGATTTTGAAGAAGTCGAAAAAAAAGCCGACTACATCACGCCTGTCCCTGGAGGAGTCGGTCCTATGACAATAGCCATGCTTCTTTCAAATACGCTTGAATTGTTTAAATTACAAAATTAATTACTCCTTTATGCCTGTTTTTTACAAAATTATGTTAGAAAAATATTTTAAATAAGGAACAAAAAAATGAAATTAATCGGTGAAAATATACATATAATCTCTAAAAAAACCAGAGAAGCTATAGAAAACAGAGATACCGCCTATGTTTTAGACATGGCAAAAAGACAAGCGGCAGCAGGGGTGGACTGGATAGACTTAAATATCGGTCCTGCGAGAAAAGGCTGGGCTGGAACAATGGAATGGCTTGCCTCAACTATTCTTAAAGAAATTCCTGATGCAAAATTGTCTTTTGATTCCACAAACTCCGCCGAACTTGAAGCAGGGCTAAAATTGGTTTCCAATCCGCAAGAGTGCATTATAAACAGTGCAAGCGGCGACCCTGAAAGACTTGAAAACATGACAAAACTTGCCGCCAAATACGGAAGCCATCTCATTGCACTTACTTTAAGCAACGAAACAGGAATTCCTAAAGATCCTGACGGCAGACTGGAAATTGCCTGTACAATTCTTGAAAAAACAGCAGAATTAGGGATAGACAACACCAAAATTTTATTAGACCCGCTTGTTTTACCCGTAAATGTCGACCAATCTCAAGTAATGGCTGCTCTCGACTCCATAAGAGTCTTTAAAGAATCTTTTGATCCTCCTGTGATGACAACTATAGGACTTTCCAACGTATCAAACGGCAGCCCTAAAGAAATACGTCCTTTAATTAACAGGATTTTTGCCGTTATGGCAATGGGATGCGGTCTTGATTCCGCAATTGCAGATGCTTTTGACATAGAACTCATAAGAGTTGTTAAAGTTGTTGCCTCTCAATCGCCCGAAAAAGAATCCGACAGCCTTTTAATTAATCTCCATAACCTGATGCAAGAATTTGGAGAATTTGAAGACCTTTCTTATAACAAAGACAACCCCGAAGAAGTTGCAATTTATAAGACCGCAGAGATTTTATTCAATAAAAACATTTATGCCCACAATTATTTAGAGTGTTAATTAAAAACAATATAAAAAAAGGGAATTGGCTAAGCCAATTCCCTTTTTTTATTAATAATATTGTTATTTCAATATTGTACTGTTTGTTAAATCAATCCTGATAGGCTTATTAAGTTTTACGCAAACCTGATCGCCTTCATTTAGCCTAATTTTTCTCCCTTTTACAACAAAGTTAATCGCTTTTTGATACCATTTATAATTTTTGGAAGGAACGTCAACACTTCCGGGGAATTCTGTTTTTTGTCTTCTCACTGTATTTATATTTTGAGCTTCAAAAACAGCTTTAGCATTTCTAATAAAATACTTTGCAGGAGTTAAATCAGTAATTTGACCACTGATAAAAGTACCTTTCGCAATTAAAAGATAATTGTCTTTTGTTACAAGATTGTCTTTGACTTCAGTAACAAAAACTTCGCCCTGTTGGCTTTTTTGACTGTTTATCACACCAAGAAGAGTTACAGGCAATAATGTTCCGGCTGGTATTGTCGCAATCGTTCCGTCAAGATTTACAGGATCAATTACCGTTCCTTGAGCTACTATAGGCTGCATTGCAAGAGCAAGTTTAGCATTAGGGTGTTTAAGAGCCGCTTTTCTCATATTATAAAGACTTACTGCAAGCTCTGCTCTGGAAATCTTTGTTTCAGGAGCAAAAAGATTTGGTGTTGCAGGATTATGAGCGGTAACTTTTAATAATTCGGCTTTTCCTGCAGGAATAACAGCCCATGTCGGAATTTTAGCAGCGTCTTTATAAACTTTTAATGCTTTTTTAGCCTGAGCTTCTGTTATATTTTTTGTTTCGACGGAAGCAATCATCATATAAACAGCATCTGCTTTATTAATATTGTCATCAGGATGAAATGTTCCATCCGCATAAGTTTTTAACAGGTCAAAACTTTGCGCTTTTTGAATCATGTCATAAGCCCAATAATTTTGAGGAACATCACTAAAATAATAAATTTCTTTTAAAATACAATTTTCCTGACCTAAAGCTTTAACAACCATGGTCGCAAATTCGGCTCTGGAAACTGGCTGATCTGCTTTAAAAGTTTCATCGGGATAACCAATAACCACATCATCTTTTGAAAGCGTTTGAATTTGAGGGGAAGCCCAGTGAGTTTTGCTCAAATCAGTATAATTTTTTGCGGAAACGCTATTTAAAAAAAGCCCCGCGAATGTCAGTGCAACAAGCACTTTTGCTATTTTTTTCATACATTCGTTCTCCCATTTTTAGACACTTAATTACCCAACATATAATTTATTACATTGATATAAAATTATTTCATTATTTACAAGTTATTTATTACAAAAATTTAATACTTATTTTTATTCTGAAAAGTTCTTTTAGGGTGTGAAACAAACAGTCTTTCCAGTTTTCTAAGAAATTTAATTATTCTGGCTTCTTTATATTTCATAATAGGATCAACCAAAATTGTAATAATACCAAGTCTTTGTCCCACCCAAATATCAGTAAGCGGTCTATCTCCAACCATAACCACCTGTGATGGAATTAAATCAAGGTCTTTAAGCGCTTGAACAGCTGCTTTTCTTCTGGGCTTACCGGCTTTTTCAAAAGCTATACAACCTATTTGTTCTCCTGCCTCTTTTACATAAGATTTATCGGGATTATTGCTTAAAATTGCAATTTTGAAATCCACTTTAGCTTTAATAATCCATCGCGCAATATCTTCCGGCAAAGCACAGGTTTTTGGAGGCATAAGCGTATTATCAAGGTCAAATATCAACCCTTTAATATTTTCGTCTTTAAGTTCTTCAAGATCAATATCGGTAACACGTTCAACTATATATGTAGGCTTCAGTCTTAATGGCATTTAATAATCCGTTTTCTGTTTGTCTGATAATTCCCCATTTCCAGTCTTCAGGGGCTTTTTCTATATTTAATGTGATACAAACTTCATCATTTGTATTGGCTGTTTCAACTTTTTCTCCAAATTTATTGACTATTTCAAGTATTTCTGTTGATTTTTGGAAAGTGGGGGTTATAAAATCAACGATTTCACCTATTTTTATTTGATTTTTAGCTTTTATATTAAATTTATTATTTTCAACTTTTTCCAACATTATAGCTTGAAAAACTGACTTCAAAGTACTTTTACTTGCTTTGTAATCATAATGACTGCTGTCAGGTTTTTCGAGCAAAAATCCCTTTGTAAATCCACGATTTCCCGCATTAGAAAGTTCTTCATAAAGTTCGTCTATATCAAGAGATTTCCCTTCATAACAAGCATTAATTGCTTTTTTATAGGTTTTAGCCACTAATGCCGCATAATACATGCTTTTTGTCCTGCCTTCAATCTTAAAAGAACAAACGCCCGCATTAATTAAATCAGGAATATGTTCTATAAGAGAAAGATCTTTCGGATTCAAAATATAAGTTCCGTGCTTATCTTCGGTAATTTCATATTCTTCACCGGGTCTTTTGCTTTCAATAAGACTATATTTCCAGCGGCATGGCTGAGCGCAAGCACCTTGATTGGATTTTCTTGTATTATTTGTCATATAATCGCTTAACAAGCATCTTCCCGAATAAGCAACGCACATTGAGCCATGAACAAGTACTTCCAGCTCTATATCAGGAACTTTATTTGCGATTTGTTCTATTTCTTTTAATGACAATTCTCTTGCCAAAATTATTCTAGTTGCGCCTAAATCCTGCCAAAATTTAACCGATTCATAATTTAAAACATTTGCCTGTGTGCTGATATGCATAGGAACATCCGGCAAATATCTTTTTATAAGTGAATAAAACCCGGGATCGGCAAAAATAATTCCGTCCGGCCTGGCTTCTGATAATAATTCCATAAGCGGTGGAAGTTTTTCCATAATTTCGTTGTCAGCAAAGACATTAAGCGTTACATAAGCACTGGCACCCATTTTGTGAGCGGTTTCTATAGAATTTTTTATATTTTCGTTTGTTATTATATTTCCTGTTTTTGGGCTCCTAAGACTAAAATCGGCCGTACCCAGATAAACGGCATCAGCTCCGTAAGCTATTGCATACTGCATTTTTTCTATATTTCCAGCCGGTAGCAAGAGTTCTGCGTGTTTCATATTACTTTCTCAATCCAGATTGTAATTTTATAACCTTTTACTAATTACACAGTTTATCAAAAATAAAAAAATAAGACTATTTAAAAAAATAGAAAATTCTTATTATTGTTGCTATAATTAAGTGGAAAATAAATTATATAAGTTCTAACATCTGTATAAAACAGGTTTTTTATAAAATGCATATAAGTAAACAATCAAAATTAATTAAAAAAGCACTGCAGTTAGTAACTTCAGAAAAATTTTCTGCACTTTTAATCCTTTTTGCAACGCTTTTTATCCTTACAGGTTTATTATCAAGCCGTTATTATTTATTTCAAAACATAATAGAAAACGGCTTAAGCAAAGTTGATGTTATAGCCTCAAAAAGTATTGAAGTTCAAGATGTTGATAGAATCGAAATTGAAAAACAGGAAGAAGCTGCGAAAGTTAAACCTGTCTTAAGACCAATTCAAGACGGCATAGACGAATACATAAGAAAAAACCTCGGCGAACTTCTTAATACAATAAAAGTCATTAGAGAAAAAAACGAAACCTCTTCAAACAAAAGAGCCGAAATCAAAGCCTTACTTGAAATTACTGAAAATAATTATTTTGTAAACAATTCTATTGACTATTTGTACAAATCATCAGAAATTGGTTTTACAAGAATAGCAACTGAATCGCTTAATTCTTTAAACGGCATTCTTAATGAAGGACTTACAGATTCTAACTTCATTGCCAAAAAAGATGAGGTTTTAAATAAATGTGTTAGATCTTCACTTCCTAAAACTACAAAAACCTCAATAGTTCTTATTTTAAATAAAATTATTGAGCCCAATATGACAGAAGACAAGATTGCTACCGAACTTGAACGCCAAAAAGCAATTAATCAAGTCAAACCTATTTATGCAGATTATAAAAAAGGCGATATTATTGTCTCTGTCGGAGATAAAATAACAAGAGTCCAAAAAGCAGCACTTAAAAAAATGGGCTATAACATTGCTCAATTGGATTTATTAGGGCTTTTGGGAATATTTTCACTCGTAAGTTTATGTGTTTTTACAATTACTTATTATCTGATTAATTTTGAATCAAAATTTTTAAAACCCGGTTATCTTTGCCTTATTTCTCTTTTGACAGGAATAATGACAATGTTCGCTGTCTTTTTACCGCCTGAAGTCCCTGTATATGTCATTCCAATACCTGCAATTGCAATGCTTTTAACTATATTTACAAGTTCGAGAGTCTCAATGCTTGTAACCATCTTAAATATAATAATGCTGGGTGTCGCGCTTCAATACCAATCCTCAGATATTCTTGTGTTTTTCTTAGGCTCACTTATAGCGATATTTACCTCAAATTCCGTAAATTATTATAGAAGAATGGACATAGTTAGAGCCGGTCTTGACGTTGGTCTTATTCAAACTTTTGTAATCCTGTCAATCTTCTTGCTACAAAACGGAACAGAAAGCATAGACGTTTCTTCAATGCTGAAAAGCATTTTTCTGGGATTCACAAATGGTCTCGGCAGCGGAATATTAGCTTTAGGCTCTTTACCTCTTATAGAAAGTACTTTCAAAATAATTACACCTTACGGACTTGCCGAACTTGCCGATCACAACCAGTTTTTACTTAGAAGACTACAATTTGAAGCACCGGGGACTTATCATCACAGCCTTATGGTAAGTAATTTATGTGAAGCAGCAGCAGAAGCCATAGAAGGAAATCCTGTTTTAGCAAGAGTAGGAGCTTTTTATCACGATATAGGAAAATTAAAAAGACCACTATTTTTTATAGAAAACCAATCGTACTTTGGTATAGAAAATCCGCACGAGAAGCTTAATCCGAGATTAAGCAAGATGGTAATCACCGCCCACCCTAAAGACGGAGTAGAACTTGCCAAAGAATACGGACTTCCTCCAATAATTCTACAGTTTATAATTCAGCACCACGGTGACGGAATTGCTTCATATTTTTACATGCAGGCTTTAAAATTGGAAGGAGCGGAAAATATTACCGAAGAACAATTCAGATACAACAATCCAAAACCTTCCACAAAAGAAACCGCAATTCTTATGCTGGCTGATGCCGTTGAATCTGCCGTAAGATCAATTAAAACACCTACTCAAGAAATGATAGAGGATATAGTTGAGAATATTATTAAAGAAAGACTTTATGACGGTCAGCTTTCAGAGAGTCCTCTTACTCAAAAGGATTTAAAAGTTGTAGCAGGCGTATTTAAGCGTGTTCTTAGAGGCATGCAACATCATAGAATCAAATATCACCAGAATGTTCTTGAAGAACTTAATCAAAAAACGACAAGTACTAATTTAAAACAAATTCAACAACAGCTGGAAGCCGAAATCTTACCGGAAATTCTTCCTACCGAACAGCCTGATCAAACAACTGACAATAAAAATGAATAAATTAAAAATTTCAATAACCGATAATCAAAATAAATTCAACATAAATACTGGTAAAACAGAAGAAATAACTTCTAAAATGCTGGATTATATTATTAAAGACGCTGAAATAATCGAATCTTCAGCGTTAAAAGACTTGGATTTAACAGAATATACTCTGGGAATAGACGTTGTTTTCTGCGATGACGAAGAAATACAAGAGTTAAACACGTCTTACAGGGGTAAAGATAAGCCTACTGACGTGTTATCTTTTGCTCTTTTTGCGGATAATCCCGATGAGAAGTTTATAATAGACAATCATATTTCTCTCGGGGAAATCATTATTTCGACAGAAACCGCTAAAAAACAGGCTCAGGAACGAGAAAAAACTTTTGAAGATGAAATTTATTTTCTTTTAAGCCATGGGATTTTGCATTTATTGGGCTTTGATCATCCTGACGAGGGAACTCTTGAAGATATGCTTGCACTTCAGCATGAAATGACAAATTTTGCTGTTAAGTAAAGTCTTGCCTGTTTATTTTTGAATATATTTAAAATTTTTTAATACTAATCTGCAATGTAATTGAGGCAACAAAGTGCTAAATTTTAAATTGTAGGGCAAAAAGTTTCTTTCAAAATAAGGAGAACAAAAATGTTTAAAGGACTTTTTATTTCATTGATGACATTGTTTTTAACTCTAGTTTTTGTTTCATCATCTCAGGCATTAGTAGTGCAAAACAAGACTGACACGACATTTAACATTACATCTGCCGATTATGCCGAGCTTTGTAACGGAGCAGCAGTTTGTCCTGATAAACAAAAACACTGTCTAAATTTATCCGGCTGCGAGAACGGATGTATCAATCTTTCACCTGTTAACGGATGCTGTGTCCAGCCTATGAAAGTTTGTGCCAACGAAAAAATTGTTATTAAAGGAACAAAAGGAAAATACAGAGTAATAAGGTATATGCTCAACGGAAAGAAAGAAAAAATAAAGTTTAATTGCTGTGTAGGCTGCGCAAATTAATAAAATACATCAACTAAAACATATCAGAAGGATCAACATCAATTAAAAACTTGACTTCTGATGGGATATTAAGGGTTTTAATGTAATTTGTTATCATCAAATGCCCGTTATCACCCATAGTATTCTTAATAATTATATGAAATCTGTATTCATCCTTAAGCTTTGAGATAATGCACGGTGAAGGTCCTAGCACTTCAAGCCTTTCGTCTATCCCTCTGGATTCGGTAAGAATCTTAAGTTTATAAGCAATTTCTTCCGAGATTTTTCGGGCTTTTATATCACTTTTGGAACTTATAATCAGCCTGATTA
>Ga0209340_1002616_pt1 | contig 10215 bp, 10 predicted proteins | sample EPASupsiteSAE323_FD_187266 | JGI IMG/M metagenome (GOLD analysis project Ga0209340, IMG submission 187266) | Bioremediated contaminated groundwater from EPA Superfund site, New Mexico - Sample SAE3-23 (SPAdes) (version 2) | ecosystem: Environmental > Aquatic > Deep subsurface > Groundwater >...
TGGTTGGATCAAGATAATCTCGAACAGAAACGGCATGCTCCATTAGGTCATCTCTTTTTACTTCTTGAGGAACAGACATGACTTGACCACTAATATCAATACGACCATCTTCTGGAAGATCTTCTTTGGTTAAAAGTTTAAATAAAGTAGATTTACCAGAACCGTTGGCACCGACTAAACCAACTTTACTATTTTTGGCAACAAAAAAACTGACACCATTAAATATGGTGTTATTGCCGTAAGAATAGAATAAATTTTTGGCCAAAATCATGGGTTTATTCTACCATTAAATAATAAAATGCTTTGATTAGGAGTAAATAAATAATAAAGATATAATTAGAAAATGAGGTTTTTTAAAATTAGTAAAAAATATTTTTGGTTTTTGGCTTTGGGCTTGATATTTTTATTGACTAATAATAAAGTTTTGGCAGCCGATTATGAGATAAAAATTTTTAGTTCTGAAATTGAATTAAACCAAGATTTAAGTTTGACAGTCAAAGAAAAAATTGAAACTAATTTTTTGGTGGCAAAACACGGAATATATCGAGTAATCCCCTATATTTATAATCATAATGGAAAAACAATAAAAGCGAATTTAAAAATATTAAGTATCACTGATGAAAATGGACAAAATGTTGATTATTCAGTAACTAATTACAATCAAAGTAAAAGAATAAAAATCGGAGATGCTGAAGAAACTATAATCGGCAAAAAAGAATATCGAATTGAATATCAGCTTGATCAAGTGGTACTGGATTATGGAAATGGACCAGAAATTTATTGGAATGTGACAGGAGATGAATGGGAATCGTTAATTAATAAAGCAACAGCTGTAGTTAAATCGACTTTTGGAGATATTCTAAAAACAGAATGTTTTGGATGTCAAAGTAGTTTTGACAAAAATCAAGCTACTTTTGAAGGAACAAAAGGATTAACTATAGTAGTTCAAATTGATAAAAATAACCAACTAAAAACGCCTGGGGTTTTTGAGAAAATAATTAATTTTGTGGTTGGTAACTGGGGATATTTGATAGCCATAATACCAACTTTATTGATGATAATTGTTTGGTATAAAAAAGGCCGAGATAAAAAATATCTAACAGAAAATGTTTATATAAAACCAGAAAACCAAAAAGAGGAAAACGTAAGTTTATTTAAAAGACCACATCTACCATTGGTATATTCACCAATTGAAGGTTTGAGTCCGGCTGAAATTGGAACTATTTTGGATCAAAAAATAGATATACATGATATCGTGGCTGAGATTGTTGAACTGGCTAGAGTAGGATTTTTAAAAATAAAAAAGGTTGAAAGTAAAGGAATTTTTGGAATAAAAAATACTGATTATGAGTTGATTAAACTGGATAAAAAAACAGATAAATTAAATAAATTCCAAATTGATTTATTGGGAGGTCTATTTAAAGAAAAAAATGAAACAAAAATTTCTGATTTAAAAAATAAATTTTATAAAGAATTACCCAAACTTAAAAACGACATGTATGAAGAATTAAATAAAAAGAAAATAAGTGATGGTGATTGGCAAAAAATTTTGGGTAAATGGTTAGGAATAGTAATATTTCTGAATTTTTTATCAATATTTTTAATTGCTAGTGTTTTTATAAAAAATACAGGAAATGATGGGCCAATTGTGATTGCTATATTAGGGATAATCATTAGTACTGTTTTAGCAATTAAAATGCCAAGAAGAACCGCTTGGGGGTATAGTTTGTATAGACAAATAACTGGTTTGAAATATTATGTTGGTAAAGGAAAATGGCGAGAAGAAGTTATGGAGAAAAATTTGTTTTTGGAAGAAATGTTGCCAATAGCAATATCTTTAGGAGTAGTAAACCAATTAGCAAAAGATATGAAAGATTTGAAAATAGAACCACCAAAATATTTCGAAGGAATAATGATCAATAGTTTTGCTCATGATTTAAGTAATTTTAATTCGGTAATGGCGACAAATCTGGCAACTACACCATCGGGTAATTCAAGTTGGTCTGGAGGGAGTGGTTTCAGTGGTGGAGGTGGTGGTGGATTTGGTGGCGGTGGTGGTGGAAGTTGGTAAGTTAGGAAATTTAATACATTTATAGTATAAATTGATCATGGAATTAGAAAATGTTTCGAATAGTGAAGTTTCTGGTGCAAGAGCGACTCCATTTGTTTTTAACCAACAAGAAGTAGAAAGTATTCGTAACGGATTATCGGGAAAAGAAAAAGTATCTGCTGATTTATTAGATAAAATTAAAACTGATTCTTTATATGCCAGCTGTTCCATCACTATGTTTTTTCCAATGATTAGTGAACGGATTCAAGATACAAATGAAGTACCAAAAATTGAGGGTTTAAAAACTGGTGCTAGAAATATAGCTATAAAAGTAAGTTTTGCTGAAGAATCATATGTTATTAAAACAACGGAAAATGATCAGGAACCAGTAATTGCAAAATCAATGGCAGAAATAGGAGTTGGGCCAAAACAATTTGAATCAATTGATGGATACATTACTGAAGAATTTGTAGAGGGACACACTATTAGTGGAATAGCTAAGGACAAATGTACTCCTGAATATATGGAAGAACTCGGACAAAAAATAGCGACAGCAATAGAATTAGTTCATGATAGAAATATCTTGATAAACGATCAATTATTAGTTGATGATAATGGCAAATCTCACACAATAGTTACTCCAGAGGGTAGTGTTCGATTTATTGATTTTGGGGCAGCAGTTGATTTAACTAATTATCCCAATATTTCAGATGAGGCTGTACGTTTAATTATTAAGTCGGATGCTTTTGCGGCAATGGGGTTAGAATCGATACCTCAAGAACAAATACCAGGATACATTAAATCATATCGGGAGAATGTCTTGGGTAAATTAAAAACAAAAAAGGAAGTTATTGATAGGTATGATGGACAGTTATTACAAGAAGGTTTATATTTTTTATCAAAAAGATCACCAAACGTAGGATATTTGATAAATGGGTATAGAAATACAGCAAAATAATAAATAATTTTTATTTAAAATATGGAATTAATAAAACGGTCAATTAAAAGGTTTATAAGATTAATCACAGCAGGTGTGGTGATTTGGTTAATAGTTTGGCCAATATTCAAAAGACTTGATCAGGTATTACCAATGGTGATTGCCTTATTAATTACCTATTATTTGTCGGCATATATAATAATGCCGAGAATAATCAGAATAATTTTATTAATCACTAGAAGTGGACGAATACCAAGATTTACGACTGCTGGTGATGGATTTTATGTTGATCCAGTAAACATTATTTTAATTGGGACTAAAGAAGAATTAATCGAATCGTTTGAAAAAATTGGTTGGGTAAAGGCAGATAAGTTGAGTATTAGAAGTTCAGAAAAAATGATCAGAACTTTTTTGATAAATAAACCATACCCAAAAGCTCCTTTCAGTTCACTTTATTTATTTAATAGAAGACAGGATATAGGATTCCAACAATCAGTTAACAACAGCCCAAGGAGACGACACCATATTAGATTTTGGGCAATAAACACAGATAAAATTATTGATCCGTTTGATAAAAAATTTTGGAATAAAAAACAAAAAATTAAACCAGACAAAATCTTTACTTGGGTAGGAGCAGCTAGTGAAGATACAGGTTTTGCTTTTGCTAGACTCACCTACCAACTATCACACAAAATAAATCCCAATATTGATATGGAGAGAAAATATATTTTGGATTTATTAAAAGAATCAAAATCGGTTGGAAAAATCACCTACTATAAACCAGGAAAGTTGAAGGTAGGAAAATATACTTCCGATGGACGAATCGCCGTAGCAAAATTAAAAAGTCAGTAATTTTTTTAATATATTTGATACATAGTATTCAAATATATTTTATATATACTCCAAATATATACTAATGTCAGAACGCTTTGAAATATCAAAGATTGGTTTAGTTAATAAATATCATCAAGATTTTCCACCCCAAATTAGTTTCACCATGGATCATGGTGGTGCATTAGTTGAAGGTATTTCAAGCCGAAATTTTACCAGTTCTAGGGTTAATTTAATTGATAATTATATATCTGGGGGTAATCCAAAAACGGAAATGCCACAGGCACTATTGGCCGAAGAATTGGTTTGTCTAGCCATTAAAAAACCTCTTGAAGAAAGAGGTTTTTTTTCGTATTTAGCACCACAAAATTTAGAGTCAGGAGTAGATAAAAAAGGAGTTGATTTAATTATTACTGATTCGAATAATATGATTTGTTTAGGAATTGATTTAAAACTTAGGAAAGGTAGATCTAAACTAAAACGAGATGGATATGGTTGGAGTCAAAATATTCAATCACCTTATATTTATCTACAAATGGGAGATTGGTCTTTGGAAACTCGTGAAGAACCTGTTGTAAATATCCGTCAATGGATTAGTGAATATACAAGGCCAAAATTGAGAACAACTGGGAAGATTCCACATGTCTATGAATTGCGACAATATATAATCCCAAGAATTGAAAGAACATTGTCTAGTTATATTGAAATATTAAAGGAACCAGATGGAGAATTGGCAGATCTCACGATACCAAAAGATACAGGAGAAATAGTATCACTTGAAGAGAAACTATTTAGAATGCATCTAGTGTTCTCTTCAATAAAAAACGATTATTTTGGAAAAAGAATTTAGAAGTTTTATAATAACTATTTATTCGGTAAAATACTATATAAATGTTGACAATCAATAGATAAGACGATGTTTTCTTTCACCAATAATTGGCAAATAGATATTCTTTTATTTTTAGTTTTTGCTATTATTTATTTTCAATTCTACAAATTATCCATTAGACATGCAAAAAATGATGGTGCAGCAGTAGTACTGCTTCAATTCACCACAGCTTTAATATCGGCAATTTTTATACCTTTTTTTGAATTTATATTGTCTAAAAATATAGTTACTTATATAATTTTGCTATGTGTTTGTGTGTTGTATTCTATATACGACAGATTGCAAGGTACGGCGAGAAAAAATCTTGAAGTTTCGACTTATTCAATAATTAATCAACTTAATAGCGTCTTTATGGTTATTTTTGGTTTTATATTTTTTAAAGAAGAATTTTTTATATCCAAATTAATAGGAACTGTTTTAATAATTTTAGGAAATATATGTGTTTTATATAATGGTAAAAAAATCAAACTAAACAAATATATATGGCTAGCAATGATTGCTTCAACAATATTTGCAATTTCATACTCAATGGATATATTTATTTCAAAACAATTTAATCTTCCTTTTTATATTACTCTAACAACCTTGATTCCTGGTCTATTTTTAATCACTGGGTTACGAATAAAAATCAAAGATGTAATTGCTGAATCAAAAATAGGTAATTATATTAACTATCTAATTACCGGACTTGCTTGGTTTCTTTCATGTTTCTTCTCACTTAAGGCATTTCAACACGGAGAAATTACAAAAATTGCCCCAATTCAATCATTAACTGTAATATTAAATGTAATCGTAGCCTATTTTCTTTTTAAAGAAAAAAATAATCTATTAAAAAAAGTTATTGCATCAATACTTGTTTGTCTTGGTATGTCGTTTATTTTTATTGCAAAATAATTATTCGATAATAAATGCTGTTTCAGCAAGATAAGAACCTTTACCTCTATCTGGACCTATCATATAAATTTCTGCCGGAATTATATTTTCTTCTGGGATTCTGAGAAATTCTTTAGTTTCCATTAACCTTAATTTACTATTTGAATGTACAGCTAAACTTCCCCAAGCAGAGCGATTACAGTTACTAATTCTCTTACTTAAAGATTTATTTTGAGGTTCCGGAATTGTCCGTTGAGGAACTAATGCCTGGTGTGATTGTGGTCTTCCGTCAACTGGTCTTGTCAAAGGTACTTTAATAATAGGTGTACCATCTGCAATTCCATGTGTTAATACTCCAGCTTTATATTTCTCTAATGTTGAGGAAAGATATGTAGCTACATGAAACAATAATGTTTGATCATTAGCTGATAAATTTGGTTGTCCTAAAATTTGACGAAATTTATTTAAATAATAAGTTCTCATTTCTGGAGGTATTAAACCTTGCCAACCGGATATTTTAAGATCTTTATATTCTTGTGTTCCCATTATTTCCTTCTGACATTCATCCCAAAGTTCTGGATTTTCAGTACTACTTTGCCATAAACTATCATCAGGATCATACTTATTTTTAAAAATATCACCACTTATCGTAAGATAGTTTAAAAATATTGGGCGAGAAATTTCACATTTTGTTATAAAATCTTCTTCGGGATTTCTTCTAGGTGATCCAATTTTCTTCCAAATATCTCCATAAATATCTGTTTCAGATAATAATTCTATTTTTGTTCTACCAGTATTTATTAAACCATGTTCTTCTAAAACTTTAATCATGCGCAATCTATCATTTAAATAACCTTTATATACACCTTGAAACTTTTCTATGCCTGCTTTACCATCCGGATGTTGAGCAATATCTAACCATAAAGCAGTTAAATTTTCATCAACTAAATGAAAAAATGCTCCTTGATCATGAACTGAATAAACACGATCAAGTGCTGCTTGGGCCATCATAACCGCAGCAAAATCTGAAAGTTGTGCTTTGTTTAATTCAGGATGATCTAAATGACGAGGTGTCCCATATATACTAACTAAAGCAATTGGAGAATTTTCTATCATAGCTTTACTAGCTTCTCTTTCTAATTGTTCCTTAGCACTTCCTTCTGGTGAACTACCAATCCTTGTCTCAGGTGTATCAATCAAACGTCTAATAACTTCAGCTCCAACAACATCACCTGGGTTACATTTATCATATTTACATCTTACAGGGAATATTTCACTTAAGGTTTGTTGAACTTGTTCACATCTTTGCCATGCTAAAGAATTTTTTGAAGGATCGATTTTATCTTCCCTCGGGATAATCATGAATTCGCCTCTATTGTCCATTAATATATATAATTTTTAACTCTAACTTATAATATATAGAAAAAAATATAGAAAAAAAGATCCAAATAGAATTTAAATTAAATTTAAGACTTAACAAGAATACTGAATCTTTCAATTTAAAGTTGGCAAATATGTGTCTGGCAGTAAAATTGCAGTAATTAAATTAAAAATTATGGTAAAATTCGTGGTTATTTAAATTCATAAAAATATGAGTTCTATAAAAGAACTTGTGGTTCCACAATTATCTACTGATTATTACACTAGTTTTTTGCGACCAAATTCATTGGAAATAGATCATAACAGAATTAGTTTATCTGTTCTTTGTGGAGATGAAAGAAGTGAAATAAAAACACCAATAACTGGTGACTCGACTTTTGTTCTAAGATATAAAGAAAAAGAAGGTGCTGTTTTGAGTATGGAGACAAAAACTGAAGATTTAACCTTAGTTCAATTACAAGGTGCTAAAAGTCCAGTTAGTTATCAAGTTTCTACTAGTATTTTGTGGGTAAAATTATTTGGTGATCAAGTTGAAAAAATAGCAACTCATCCAAAATGTTGTTTTGAAAGAATTTCAATGCCTTCGTTAGATCAGATTGCTGGACTCTTTGATTCTGAATCAGACAAGGCTGTAGGTCGATATCAACAATTGGCTAATATTTTAAAATTAAGATTTTCGCATGAAGACTTAAAATTTGTGAGAGATTTAAGAGACCCGAATTTTATTATTGTTAGATAGATGTCGAAATGCAGAGCAATCAGGTCTGGGATTAATCTGTCTCTATAACCGAAACTGCCGATATTTGGTAATATCATTTATGTCAATAAAAATATTATCTATTGTTCTTTTGTTTTTGGGAGAAGCTTTGTCAATTTATGCTGAATTATATTTTGCCGAGATTTTATTACATCCTGGAATTACCCCAAAAGAAACAATCTTAACTTTTGTAAAAATGATATTAGTCATTACTTTGGGTGGAATATTTTTACTAGGTGGTTATTATCTAGGTTATTTTTCTTTTAAAAATATATGGATCATTACTGTGGTATCAATTACGGCCATTTTAATTGCTGACCCATTTTTGGCTTATACATTTTTTAAACAAATACCTGGAAAAGGAGCTATTATTGGACTCACACTAGGTGTATTGGGGATGATTTCAACTTTGATTTTTTAGACTAAAGAAAAATTATTAGCTTTAAAAACTTTGGTTAATTGTTTGTTATCTTTATTTCTGCTTACCGAAATTCATTACTGTGGAGCATGTGGGTCTGGGATTAAACTGTCCCTATAAATTATTTTCTAAATTAACTATCACATTTTGGAGTTTCTCAACTAGATCAGTATATGTCCATATTTCTATACCATTCAAACTATTTTTTAAATCCTCAAAATTTTCTAACCACACAGGATTTTCTTTTCTTCTTCCAATTACAATAATACATTTTGAAATATCTTTTCTATCTTTTAACCCAAGTTTTTCCAGTTCTTCACTTGTCATTTCTTTATATAGTTTTTTATATCCCAATACTTGAGGTATGGAACGAGATAATTCTTCTGAAAGATGGTATTCCGTAGAAGATCCTCCATTACTATTTTTAATATCATTCGTTTCAAAAATCTCTCCACATGGACCTTTTAATTCGATTAAAACATGATGTCTTCTATCTTGTTCTGCTAAGATATCAAATCTTTTTCTACTAAGTTCACCTTCTCTCTTTGGATCAATAAATTCGATTCCAAATATCATACATCTCTGTTTACAATAGCTTCGCTGATCTTCGTCTATCCAATTTTGAATATCTTTTTCAGATTTATTTTCTTTCAATGCATCATTAAGGAATTTTAAATTATCTTTTAATATATTTAATTGGATATACGGTAAAGCTATCGAAGTGGCACCTTGCAAATTAGGATCACCGGAAAAATTCTTTAATGCTGCTACTAGGTCATTAACTGAATATTGATTTTTGGTTATGCCACTTGGAACAATTTTATTAAGTGAATCCATCAAATTCTCTTGTGCTTTTAGATCCATTTGGTTAACTGCTTTTATTATCAATTCATCATTAATGTTTTTTGAAACATAGTTATTTTTTTCTTCTGGCGTAAAAATATTGTCTAAAGTTATATGTTTACCAAAAAATGCTTTGGCACGACCAGATGTTTTACTTTTAATTTCTTTACAAAACTTTTGATAATCTTCAATGTTGACTATTAAATCATCATCTTGTCTTATGAATGGTGACCCTAGGTCATCAAGTGTGAAATATAGTTTTATATTATTATTTTCATTAAGAAACTCCAACAGATTACGATAGTAAGGAAATAATTTTGTTTTTCTTTTATGGCCAAAAAATTCATGAAAACTATATTTTGATGAATGAAAAAAAATACAAATTAAATCTTCCCTCCATGGATATTTTATTTCCTTATATTCCTGCTTATTGAATTTCATTCGAGCGGAAGGGATGGGAGTCGAACCCACATGCCATTTCTGACGCAGGTTTAGCAAACCTGTGGCTTACCATTCGCCGCACCCTTCCTGGGATGCGTTTTAGTATATCAAATTTTAAAGATTTATCTTATTATATAAGTATGCAAACAGATAAAACGGAAGAGATTAAAGATAAAATCTTAAATGACTGGAATGAAGAGAAAACAAAAATTGAATGGGAAGCACCAGAAAGGGCTTTTCAAAAGAGAGATAAAGATTTTTGGATAACGGCAATTGCGATTTTGGTACTAGTATCAGTAATATTGATATTTGTAAAAGAATTTTTCTTAATAGTAGCTTTGGTATCGGTATTATTTTTATATTATGTAATGTCGACTGTTCCTCCACAAAATCTGAAATATAAAATTACCAACAGAGCGGTTTATTTTGGAGAGACTCATTATGAATGGGATCTTTTGAATCGATTTTGGTTTAAGAAAAGTTTGAGTAGTGAAATGATTCATTTTGAAACTAGATTACGGTTTCCTAGGCAAATTTCGTTAGTAATAAATGATGCAGATAAAGAAAAAATAAGAGAAATTGTAGTCAAAAAATTGCCGATGGTAGATCAATCACCTAACTTTGTTGATAAGCTAACAAAATGGTTTGCTGACAGACTACCGTTTGAAAAAAAAGATAAAGAGGTCAAAGAAGAGAAAAAAGCCTAATTTTTGATATAATTCACTGCAATACGTACCCGTAGCTCAATTGGATAGAGCATTGGTTTGCGGAACCAAAGGTTAGAGGTTCGATCCCT
>Ga0209340_1002617_pt1 | contig 10214 bp, 5 predicted proteins | sample EPASupsiteSAE323_FD_187266 | JGI IMG/M metagenome (GOLD analysis project Ga0209340, IMG submission 187266) | Bioremediated contaminated groundwater from EPA Superfund site, New Mexico - Sample SAE3-23 (SPAdes) (version 2) | ecosystem: Environmental > Aquatic > Deep subsurface > Groundwater >...
CCTGACAGTCACCAGCTGCCAGCACAAGTGGTAGCGCTTCATGACAAACAACAGGAAACAATGTTACCAGCGGAGCAAATAATAACGCCGCTAGCTGAACACAAACAGGTGTTCAATCTAATAGTGTAAACACTGGTGGTTTTAGCGGAATGTTAAAGAGCATTAAGGATTTATTTAGTCCCCAAACAGTAAAAACAGATATTATACAAGGTGGATTACAAACAACTGTGAGTACTAAAGCCTCAGATTTCCAGGATCAAGGAGATCAGCTATTAGGAGACAAAGGAACAGAAGGGACAGAATGTAAAATAACTTCCATCACTGTTTCCCCTAAAAAATCAATATATATAATTGGAGATAAAGTTACGGGTAAGATTAATACATCATGTGATAAGGGTATTTCAGTAAAAAGTTATAATACCGACATAAGCCCAGAACATGGTCAAAAAGGTGGAGGTATATATCTTGGCAATAAAAGTACTTTTAGTTTTACTGTTGATATCAATGTTATTTCCATACTCGCTAAGGCAGGACAATCTGGAAAAACAAAATTATCTATTGCTAGTAATGCTAATTTTGACAGCAAAACCGGAGAAACAAAATCTGTTACAGGGGAAATATTCATTACTGTTGACCTAGGAGACGAAAAATCTGCTACAGAAAACGAGGACAATACAAAGATAACTAAAAAGATAGAATTCACTGTTGATAAAAAAGAATACAAGACTCTAGATGATAAAATTAAATTAACAATTACTGGCAAACCAGCTGGTATGAAAAATTGCGGATATAACATTGAGTCTGATTTTAGAAACAAGGGTTATGAATCAAAGAATGAAGGAGTAGAAATTAAAGATTGTACTGGCAGTATTCTAGTACCAGTTAACGGTGCCTATAAAATAAAATTAAGTGTATCTGGTTGGACTACAAAAACTAATGGGAATATGGAATCATATACTTCTAATCCAGCATCCATTGAAATTAAATACAACCCTAAAGCTAAAGAAACTCCAAAAGAAGGGGTTAACAACGATTGTTATTTAGAGATTACTAGCATGAGCCCAAATTCTAATAAAATTTCTGTTACTAACAAACAAACTCAGGATATTACAGTTAAATTCAAATTGAATTGTACGGATTACAACAAAATTGATGTTAAGCCAACAAGAGTTAGCGCCTATATTGATATCTTCAATCTAAACAACGAACAAAAAGAATCCAAAGAATGCGGATTCTTAGCCATGGCTAGCAATACTGATACAGTATTGCCTTACAAACAAGGGACGGAATATACAATTACTTGCTCTAGCAAGTTATTGGCTACCTTACCAAACGATGCTAGATTGAAATTATTGTTAGTAGATATGTACTATCAAACCGATATGGAAACCGGAACAGAACACGGAACTCATTTAGCTCGATTTATTTCTACTAGAGATAGGGTAGAGATTGTAACCAATGGAACCAATGGAGACAAAAAAGACGATGGAAAGATAGTTGAAAGTATAACTTTATCAGCATCTCCAAACGTTTTAGCAACAGGAGAGAATTATTATTTAACAGCTACTGGAACGGTAGGTGATAAGGCATTATGTGCCATTTGGTCTAGTAGTTCTGATAATAAAATTGGATGATGGTGAGAGCATGGTAATATGAGTTTCAATGATATGTCCAAATCGGTTTTACCAAAATATAATTTTGTAAAATCAACTGCTAAATCCGAATTCTTGCAAGTACGCTGCGCTGATAATAATACAAAATATTATAGTAATACTGTAGTTGTAAAATTAGCTAGCACGGAAACTTGAGGGGAGATATGTAGAAAGACTCCATGTAAAGGAACATATGTCTATGACAAACAAATAACCCCTGTCTATACCAATGGCAAGATTACTGGAATAAAGGCATTTAACTTTGGGGCTACCTTAAGTGGGGATAAGTGTAATTTAGCTACATTTCAAAAGAATTTTGTTAGATTGAAAATCGATGATAAAATTATTTTAGATAAAACGATACCTACATTAACTAAGACTGTTACTACTTCAGTTAATAATTTGTGATCTCTTCTTTCTGAAAAAACAAAGAACACCCTGAATAATGGGGGAATAATAGAAATTAGTGTTGAAGCCTGAGGTACGTTTGATGAGATCCAGGCTAAAACAAATAAAAAAGTTAATTGTAATTGAGGAGAAGAGATTTATAAAATTACAATTAAAAAAGAAACCAGTGGGACAGATCTAGGCAACAGCAAAACTACCACTACTAAAACAATTATTACTAAAACACCAGTAGAAATAGCTGCTTGTAAAAAAACCTGTAAAGTTAATTTTGATAAGTTGCCAGAAGAGGATATGATAAAAACTTATGGTGGAAATAGTAAGCAAGAAGCTTACACTAATTGTGTCTATATATGTGATGGCAAGGAAGCTCCTTATAAAACAACTGCCAAAACTATTCCAGCAGCTTCTACGGGAAAAATAACAGAGAATATAATATTAAAAGTTTCTCCAGAGATAACTGGCGATAAGGAACCATACGTATTTACTGTAAGCGGCACTACCCCTCCGGCAAATTCATTATGTGATTTTTGGATAGTAGATCATGAGAGAGCGGCAGCTTGGGGTGGGGCTAGTTATGACAAATTAACCTTTACTACTCTAATAAATTGATTAAAGAATAATGAGCATAAATCTACATGAGGTGTGGGAGAGAATGGAGATACTTTCCAAATTAGATGTACGATGCCAAACGGAGATAGCTATATTAGTAATACTGTAACCGTTAAGGCAAAAGAATCTAGCACCAGTTTTCCTATAATTATAAATAGCAATAAAACAGAAGCTAGCCCTAGAGAGAATGTTACTTTTACAGTTTTGGCTAATACATTGCCCGCAGGCATAGATTGTAGCTTGTGAACTAATTTGGGATTTATCAACTGATCAACAGGGGCCTCAATCAAAAGCGAAGAGATTAAAGCAGGCAATGCATTTGTTCTAACAAAAGATTTAGTTGGCGATCCTTCCAAAGTTCAAATACGTTGCGCTGATAAAACCAATTATTATTATAGCAACTTGGTATCAATATTTCTTAAAAAGTAATAAATGATACTTGAATTAATAAAAACATTAAGGACCGGAAATTATTCCGGTCCTTTTTGTATTGTTTCATTCAACCCACTCCATTAAGGTGAGTTGAACCTCATCATTAAACTCAACCACCGGTATCGAATGTGATTGATGGATTCCCAATTCTTTGTTATAATAGCAAAGGAGTCCATGACGATTAAGAATGAAGGGGTATGATGCGACTGCTATTCCAGGGAACTTAGCCGCTTCATAATTTTGAGGCGTATATTTCATAAAATTACGGAGAAATTCAATTGGGACATTATGTCTTGCTACTTCACTCCCTACTTTTATGAAAAGATTTATAATATCACCCTGTTTTACGACTGAAGAACCATTAATACCATTTAATGTAGGGGATTCCCTGGAGATATTTTTTTCTATTTTGTGTTCAACCTTGGTAATCAATAGTTCTGTTTTAAAAATCCCAAGTTCAGTAAAGTTATTAAGGACAGAGCGAGTCATTTCTTCGGCTATATCAGCTAATTCTTTTCCATTCTTACATCCGTCTTTGAAGAACATCATTCCGATTTCATTAACAAATAAATGAACTGTTCGTCCGGGGAACGTTTTAAAATTAAGGATTTCCTTCATTTCTTCAATCGGGAACTTACCTATAATAATATAATTCTTGTTCCCAGAAGGGTCCTTAAAAGCCTCTATCGTTGTTTCATTCTTTATTAAGCGTAGTTCACCAATTTCTATTATTGGCAAATAACATCTGCCTTCTGGTGGTAGCTCAAGAACTTGTTTCTTCGGAGCAGATGAAGTCGCGGTGGTGGAAACTGTTTCCTCAATCGGCAGAGAGGTGTCTGTCTTCTTAGGTTCAAATACTTCTTTTTCGACGGTAGTTATGTTTTTTAAACAACAATTCAAAAACATTGATGTTCGTTTCGGATTATCGATATATAGAGTAAATGGACCTACGTTGATGTTATCTTTTTTCATTTTAACAGTTGCCTTTAGCACAGCTGTATTCATTTCGATTTGTTCTGTACCGTTAGAAACAAGAACCATTTCCCCTTTGTTTTCTATTTTAAAGGAAAAGTTTTGTCCCTCTCGCTCACAGACCCATTCTAATTTCGTAATATCATCCGGAGTTTTCCTCCGATCTACCAGTTCTGTTTTCATCTTTGTAGACTTTGGTCTTCCGAGTCTTTTTCTTTCTGCCGTCTTGATAATTACCGTTTCCCCTATATCCTTTTTTGTTTCCGTTTGGAGTGATATATTTTTGTCAATAAAATCCTCAAGTTGATGTAAATCATCCAAGACCTTCTCTATGGAATCATATACGTTATGAAACAATTTTTTTACTGAATTCTTTTTTCTCATACAAAACCCTCTTTCTTTTTTTTGATTATTTTAAATATCAATAACATACTTACTTATTTATAAAGCTTGAATACTCTATCATATTTCAGGCAGTTAGTCAATAGCTAAAAATAGAAAGCAAATAGATAAAAAAGATGTAATATTCAGCAATATAGTCACTATCTCTAGCAAAAAAAGAAGAAATATGGTAAATTAAATATATGGAAACAAAACAAAGATTAAAATGAATTGATATTTTACGTGGGATAGGGGTGATTTTTATTATTTTAAGTCATACCCCTATTACTAGAAACCTAATAGGGTATAACTACTCCTTTCAATTAGGTATTTTTTTTATTCTTTCCGGATATCTTTTTTCTTGAAAGAAGTTCTCTAATTTTAAAGAATTCTTTAAATCTAGAGTAAAATCGATCTTACTCCCATACTTTTATTTATCCTTGATTTCCATTATTTTCTATCTTTTCTATTATCATGTACTATATTATGATTACACCACCTTTAAAGACATGCTCTCCGTGTTTCTTTTTGGCGCTCGTAATACTATATTTTATAATATTCCTCTATGATTTTTGCCTACCTTATTTCTCATGGAGAATTTCTATTATTTAATGAAAAGATATTGAAAAAAAGATGTTATTATAATGCCTGCTATTCTATACCTTAGCTTATTGGGGTTTGTGGCTTTCAATGGATTGAATAAAACAAATGTTTTTTGAACTTGAACTGCCGGAGCCTATTATTTGATTTTCTTTGCTATTGGTAACTTTATAAAAGAACATCAAATAGAGATATCTAATAGAATACTCAAATATATTTTTTTTACTATTGCTTTAGCTGTTAATATCTCCATGTATTCTTTTCCCCATATCTATTTTGCCATTCTGGATCCTCAAACCATTTCTTTTTTAAGCTTAAGAATGTATATAACAGCTATTGTTATTATGTTATCCGGAACATATGTATATTACAATGTAGCTCAAAAAATACAAAAATCTAAGCCTTTAGAATATCTAAGTAAGAATTCTTTAATTTTCTTCGGTCTCCATATTCCTGTTATGTGATGTGTTAGGTCTTTTTTTAATAAATTTAATATTCACATAACTCAGAAGTTTAATTTAGAGGGGATAGTCTATCTTTTTTTGATAATTTTAATTCTTTGACCCATTAGCTATTTTATCAATAAATACTGTCCGTGGATTATTGGAAGGCAAAGGGGTTGAAAAATATCATAAAATCTGATAGACTAACAAGGTAGTTAAAATTAATCATTCCGCGGTAGTTGAGTGGTACAACGCCTCCCTGTTAAGGAGGATTTCGCAGGTCCGAGTCCTGCCCGCGGAGCTAGGTATCCCTGACTTTTGTCAGGGTTTTTTTGTAAAATAATTAAAAATTTGATATACTAGTAATAAGAAAAACAATAGAAGATTCTAACTATGGAAAACAAAATAGCGATTGTAATGTCTGGGGGCGGAATGTCTTGTAGCTATGGCGCCGGAGCCATAATAGCTTTAGTTGAAAAATATGGGCTTACAAAACCAGATATTTTAATTGCTCGTTCCGGGAGTGCTGGAACTGGTTCCTATTTCGTCGCAGGACAGTATGGCTCTATAAAGAATATATGGCAGAATCTATTATATACAAAAAAATTTGCCAATCCGTGAAGAATTACAAGGATATTAGATATTGATTATCTAGTAGATGATATTTTTGGCAAACAGGATATTTTAGATGTGGAATCAATACATAATTCCCAAATAAATTTTTTAATACCAACAACCGATTTTAGCAGCGGAGAAATCAAATATTTCAATAACAAGGATAGTGTCAATTGATTCCAGGTATTAAAAGCAACAAAAGCCTTAGCTTTAGCATTTAACAGAACTATTAATATCGGCGGCAAAGAATATGGAGATCTTTATGGATGTCAATTACTGAATATTGATATTGTAAAAGCTATTCAGCTTGGAGCCTCTAAGATAATAGTAATTGATAACGAAGTAGATAATTTGATTAAAGATGTTATTTATTCAGTTTGATTATGTCTCAAAGGGAAGAAATTTCATAATAGTTATTATTCAAGTATTAATGAAGCTAAAAAGATATTAGCAAAAGAGAAGGTGGGTATAATATACTTAAGACCAAAGAAGAAATTGAAAATAGGGGGAATTAACAACAATAGACAAAAACTCATAGAATCTTTTGAGCAAGGATTTGATGAAACTTCCGAACACGATGAATTGGGTAATTTTATATTAAAGTAAATAAAGAGACTTCATCTCCTTTCTAGCTCTTTCTCAACCCAAAGTTCTAAAGGCGTTCACTAGGGGAGCACTTGACGGAAACAATAAAGTATGATATAATACAGATATCTTAATTAGTATCTTAACAAGCGTCATATTATCTAGTATACAAGTAACCAGTATTACTAGTGGCTAGTTGTATGCTAGATAATTTGAAAAATCTAATCTATATTTAGGAGGAACGGGAAAATGAACGATGTATTAAAAGTTTTGCAAGATTCAGTGATAATATCTTTAGAAGATGGCGCTAAGGGTAAAGTATTTCCAGAATTTCATCAATATATTGATGGTACAAATAATGTTCCTGCGGAAAAAATACCCCTGCTTAGAAATGAGGCATTCAAAATATATGAAGCTTTTGTAGCTGGGATGTCGCTAACAAATGAAGCCGTCATAGTTAATGTTCCTATTCATGAGACGGGTTATTCTTCACTATCTGGGATTCCAACCGAAAAGAAATCTCAAGAGGAGATAGGCAATTTTCTTTGTTCATTGCTAGACCAATGTGAGCTAGCAATTTCACTTGAATGCGGTTTTGGCAACTATTCTGCCAGTCAAGAGAAAATTGAAGAAGCCAGTAAAACAATGCGCGGAAAAATGGAAATATTCCGTATGTTTTATTCTAAGCAATTCATTGAAATCAAAATTGTAGCTTTTGATTCCAATAATAACCTACAGCGAGGTCGTGTAGTAGATGGACTTTGGGTTCCATACACAGTTATTGGATTAATCAGGTATGATATTGAAGATATCACCTTGGGTTTTATGTCTACAATGGATTATGGTAGTGGTGAATGGAAAATTAATAAATTAAATACAGAATTAATAGTTGAATTTGTTAAGGGAGCGGGGCTTTTCTCAGACGCCTATCAAAAATTGACCGGTATATCTGAATATCAACCGAAATTAATCAATCTGGCTATTGATACTTTTATTGATACCCTCAAATGTTCGCCTCAGTTTTTAATGACTCTGAAAAGAATTTGTAATCGTTGGGTTAAGTAGATTAAAAATTAATTCGTTTTGTTCGGGATACTTTTTATAAGTATCCCGATTTATTTTATGAAACCATAAAGTTTTGATATTTTTATTTCTATTTTAGTCTTTTCCCAATCCAAAGTTCTAAACGCTTTCACTAGGGGGGAGCTGGATACCCCTGCCTTTTGTCAGGAATTTTTATTTGCAAAATAATTACCAAATATGATATAATAGTATATAAATAATATCAAAGATTAAAATGAACATTTTTGTTATATTACAAATTTTCTTTCTATATATATTGCCAGTTATTTTGATTTGCGTTCTATCCAAAAAGTATAAAATGCCTATTCTAATAATAGATTTTTTAGCCCTATTACTTCTGATATTTTATGAAAAATGAACATTAATACAATTAGGAATAAGATTAGATAATTTTTTCCAAGGTATGCCATTATATTTCTCTTATACATTAATAGGTGTTATTATAATAATTTTAACTTCATACCTAGCCCATATTAAACCCGTCAACAGCTGATGAAAACAACCCCATTTTATGTTTTTATTTGTTTTCGTTAGCTTTTTTCAAGAATTAGCCTATAGAGGATTCCTTATCCCCAAATTAATGTTGTTATTTAATAATCCGCTTCTAGTTATTTTGTTTAATGCCCTGATCTTTATGTTTGTTCATATAATATATAAGAATAGATTGGTTAATTTATCTATCACCTTTATTATGGGTATTATTTTTGCCTGGAGTTATTTTTATATGCCAAATCTAATATTAATTACGATTTCTCATGCTATACTTAATTTTTTTGGAGTTTTGTATGGATGGGTGTCTGATTCTAAAACAGAAAGTAAATTAAAATACGGTGATTAGCTCTTTTGAGTTTTGCTAAATTCTTTTGGCCTAAAGTTTTAAGAAATTCAAGACTGAAAGTTCCCTGGCTTCTTTGTTTGTAATATAATTATATATATGATATAATAATCATAATTAAAAAGTTAAATAATAAGTATGAAAAAACTTAATTTTAAAAGGATTTGCTTACTTGTATTTTCAATTATTATAATATTAGGTATTTTAGTTTTATTTAGCATCTCTATGGGATATGTATCAAATTGTAGTAATACTCTCTATCCTTCCAGAGACCCTATCCATGTATGCACGGTACCTAATCTAATACTATTTGATATTTTCAGTTCAATTGCATTAATGGGGTCCTTATTTATGATTTCCATATGATTTATCTTTAAGGCAAAACAATTAAAATGGTTAACTATATTAATCGCGGTTTTTTGATTTTTTTATTCTCTTCTATTTCTGGGAGTATTGGAAGGGGTGTTTTTTATAGCCAAGAAGTTATTTTTAACAAGATAGTTTAATTAAAGTACTCGAATACACCTATCTAAGAAAGTTAATTCAGCCAATAATATCTTCTGCTGTATTTTGGGTAAAAAGTGCTTATCTACAGTTGCATTATATATTATTCTATGATACCATATTAATAACCAAAAGGTTAAACTATTAACATGAAAAGAATTGATTATTTGGGGTTCCTAGGATTTCTAGGGTTTTTAGGATTCATAGGACTTCAAAAGGGGGCTAGTCCTTGAGTATTCTTTAATTTTTTCCATTTTCTTCAGTTTCTAAGATTCTTACCTAAGAAAAATTAGTATAGGAGTTAGAATTCCCAAGATTAAATCTTGGGAATCTTTATTTGCAATATTTCCATATAATATGGTATAATACAAATATTATATTATGCATCTTAATAATCCTATATTATCTAGCATACAAGTAATCATTATTGCTAATGTTTAGTTGTATGCTAGATAATTTTGTAGTATATTATGTATATTTAGGAGGAGAAAGAAATGAAGAGAATTATTGCCAGTCCTGATGATATGCACTGTCATTTTAGAGAAGGGAACATGCTAAAGTTGGTATTACCCTATACTTCTAAGGTATTTGCCAGGGGTGTGGCTATGGGTAACCTTCCAAATCCCATAGTAACCGCAGATGATGCTGAAAGGTATCGGGAAGAGATTCTTAAAGTTGATAGCAAGTTCAGTCCGATTATGACTGTGATGTTAACGAAAAGAACAACCCCCCCAATTATTGAGGAGGCTTTTAAACGAGGTTTTAAGGTTTTGAAATATATTCCTGGTAATGCCTCTACTAATTCAGAACAGGGAGTTTCTCTTGTTGACCTTGAGAATTATTATTCAGTACTGGAAACAGCCCAAAGATTAGGAATGATATTTTCAGGACACTGGGAAGCCTCTTCCGATATCAGTGGGATGTCAGTACCAGAGATAAACAGGGAAACAGAGGCAATTCCATTTTTGAAACAAGTCGTTAATATCTTTCCGAATCTTAAAGTTATTGTAGAACACGTTAGCACGGATAAAATGATTGAATATGTTAAGAAAGCTTCTGATAATGTTGGAGCTACGTTAACTATTCATCATGCTT
>Ga0209340_1002619_pt1 | contig 10207 bp, 8 predicted proteins | sample EPASupsiteSAE323_FD_187266 | JGI IMG/M metagenome (GOLD analysis project Ga0209340, IMG submission 187266) | Bioremediated contaminated groundwater from EPA Superfund site, New Mexico - Sample SAE3-23 (SPAdes) (version 2) | ecosystem: Environmental > Aquatic > Deep subsurface > Groundwater >...
AGAAATCCTCTTTCTAATATTCTTATGAATACAAGCACAAAGAAAGCAAGTATTGTAGCAACTATAGCAACAGGATATGCCCCAACACCGACTGCCATACCTATACTGGCTACTATCCAGAGTGATGCTGCTGTTGTCAAGCCTGAAACAGAAAATCCATGATGAAGAACAGCTCCCCCACCTATAAAACCTATACCTGTTACTATCTGGGCTGCAATTCTGGAAGGGTCATTTTGAAGTCTGGTTAAATTTTGAGGAATCGTCGGATCAGTGAAACCATATAATGACAGTATAGTAAAAACAGTTGAGCCAAGACAAACAAGTATATGTGTTCTAAGTCCGGCTGATTTATTAGTCAATTCTCTCTCTAACCCTATAATGAAACCAAGAGAAATAGATATTATTATTCTAATAAGTATTTCCAGATCAATACTGTGCATTAAATGTGTTATAACCATAATGTATTCCTATCACTCTCTAATTTTACTCTTTGGATCCAGTATATCTCTCACTGCATCGCCAACAAGATTAAAAGATAATACCGCAATAAATATCAACAAACCCGGTACCAAAAGCCAGGGGCGATTAATGATATTTACATATTCCTGAGCTTCTTTCAGCATATTTCCCCAGCTTGCATCCGGCTGTTGTATTCCGAGTCCCAGAAAACTAAGACCGGATTCTGCAAGGATATACCCAGGAACGCTCAGAGTCATTGCTACTATAACATAACTTGCAGTTTGAGGTAAAATATGCTTTACAATTATCCTTAATGAATTAGATCCTAAAGCTTTTGATGCTTCAACAAATTCCTGATTCTTTATTGACAAAACCATGCCTCTTATTACACGGCTAAAACCTGCCCATCCAATGAATGCCAGAATTACGGTTATTAAAGTAAATCTCTGGGAACTTGTCATATTAGCCGGCAAAATAGCTGCTAAACTTATCAATAGATAGAAACTTGGAATACTCATAATCGCTTCTGCTATTCGCATCATTATATTATCAATTTTGCCACCGAAATATCCGGCAATACCGCCATAAATCAATCCTATCGGAAATGAGATAAACAGTGCCAGAAAACCGATAGTAAGGGAAATTTGTCCACCATACAATAACCTTGAAAAATTATCCCTGCCGTTTATATCGGAACCGAGAAAGAAAAGTCTTCCTGTTTTTTCTACAGTTATCAAATGAATTTTTGTCGGAACTATTCCCAGAAATTTATATTTAAAACCTTCCGAAAAAAATCTGAGATAGTATTTATTTGATCTGTCAATCCTATAATCCATGCTAAAAGTATCAGGATTAAATTTTCTGATGTAATTATAAGTATAAGGCCAGGAAAAATGTCCTTGCTGGTCAATCATAAATATTTTTGACGGTGGAGCATAGGATAAATGTCTATCGCTAAAATCCTTTGAATAAGGAGCAATAAAACTAGCAAAAGTAATTCCGAGATAAAGAATTAAAAGCACAATCATACCGACAAGAGCAAATTTATCTCTTAGCAGATGACTTATTAATGTGTTTTTTTTAAAATAATCCTTCATCTATTATTATCCTGTTTAGTCGAGAGTAATTCTGGGGTCTACTAACTTCAATAAAATATCTGCAATCAAATTTCCCAGTATAAGCATGATTGCACCTATCATTAATGATGCCATTACAAGATTAATATCAAGCTTCAATACTGCTTCAAGAATCAATCTTCCAAGACCCGGATATTGAAAAACAAATTCTGTTAATGCTGCACCGCTTAAAAGCGAAGCAAATTCAAATCCTAACATAGTGACCATTGGATTTATTGCATTACGTAAGGCATGCTTATAGATAACCATATTTTCCGGCAAACCTTTAGCCCTTGCCATTTTTATATAATCGGCCTCAAGTATATCGAGCATATTACCTCTCATTTGCCTTTGCAGTCCTGCTAAACTTATCGTAGTCAATACAAGAACAGGCAAAAAGAGGTGATGAGCCATATCTAAGAATTTTTGAAAAATATTAAATTTCTCAAAGCCGACACTGGTTAAACCTCCAACCGGAAACCATCCTGTTTTAACTGCAAATATAAGTAACAAAAGTGCAAAGAAAAATGATGGTATTGCCATTCCAAGTGAAGAAATTACTGTCAAGATCCTGTCTGTTGTTGATCGCCAGTGAAGGGCAGCAAATATTCCAAGAGGGACAGCTACAATCCATGTTATTACAATAGTTATAATAGTCAGCAAAAGAGTATTTGGAATCCTCTCCATTAATCTGTCTGAAACTTTTTCGCCGGATGTAGAAATGCCCAAATCTCCTTTTGTAGCACTTGATAACCATTTCCAGTATTGTTTGTATATAGGTAAATTCAGGCCAAGTCTGACTTTTTCAGCTTGAAGAGTCTGAGGTGAAATGGATGGATTTAGTTTTAATTCAGCAAGCGGATCAACTGGACTTAATTTTATGATTAAAAAGCTCATTACTGATACCAGGAACAGTAATGGCAAAGTTTGAAGTATTCTTTTTAATATATATACCGGAATTGACATGATTTCCTTACTTTAATTCTTTACGTAAATTTCTTCTAAATTATGAGTTACTCCTCCAAGCGGTGTTGGATAAAGATTGCCGAATTTATTTCGTACAGCATAAATTCTAAGAGGTGAATATAAATAATGAAGCGGAAGTTCATTATAAATTATATCCTGATATCTGTCGTATATTTTATGCCTCTTATTAAAATCAATCGTACGAGCACCTTCTTCAAACAAGTTGTCAAGTTCTTTTTCCCATGGTTTAAGATCTGTTTGCTCTGTAAGATATTTGCCTGTTCTTTGATTAAACAGGTGCAATCCTCCGGTGCTGCTCCATACATTTCTGCCTGAATGCGGCTCTAAAGGACTTCCTGTAAGAGATATTATTATTGCGTCCCAATCCAGTGAGTCAACAAGCTTGCCAACAAGAACATTAAATTCAATAGGCTTAAAGTTAACTTTTAAACCAAGTTCCTCAAGATCCTGCTTAATCATTACTCCTGTGGACTCTCTCTCTGTATTACCTGCATTGGTATACAAATTAAATTCAACCCTGTTGTTCCATTTGTCATAAAGCTTTCCATTTTTATCCCATTTAAAGCCGGATTTTTTAAGGTAATTTTTTGCAACTTTCAGACTTCTTGGGTGGCCGTTTTTTAGTTTTTGATTTAAAAAAATGGATGAAAGACTTTCGGATGTGAATAAAGGCGAACCTATTCCACCAAGAACATTGCTGACTATACCTTCTCTATCTATTGCATAGTCAACTGCTTTTCTAAAATTAACGTCATTGAACCATTTCTGTTTAACCGGATCTACATAATATTTACCGCTGTCATTTTTTCTGGTATTTTCGTTAAAAGACAGAAACATTGTTCCGGTATCAGGACCAAGATTATATAAAGTATAGTCAGATCGCTTTTGAAGTTCCTTAAATCTTGCTACATTCTCACCTCTGACCGAAAGCATGTCTATTTCACCGGATTCAAATTTTAAAACCTCATTATTCAGGTCCCCAACTATAAACATTATGTATTTATTTAAATACGGCAATTTTCTGTCAAGTTTATCAATAATGTAATAATTAGTATTTCTCACAAGTTCGACTCTTTGTGCGGGAATATATCTTGAAAGTTTGAACATTCCGCTTGTAACAAATTGATCCGGAGGAGTAGTAACTCCCCAAAATGCATCAAAAGTTTTTTTGCCCTGTTTTATAACAGGTTCTAAAATATGTTTTGGTGCAATACTAAGACTTAATTGCCTTAAGAAAGGAGCAAAAGTTTCAGGTGTTGTAAATTTAACAGTATATTTGTCTATAGCCTCAACTTTTGGGGGCTGGCCTTTAATTAAAATATTATCTCTCATACTTGTATTGCCAAAACCGGCTGCAACTATATCATTCCATGTAAAGACAACATCTGCTGAAGTAATAGGTTTGCCATCAGACCATTTTAAACCTTTTCTGAGTTCAATGATGTATTCAGTTCCAGCTTTATTAATTTTTACAGACTTTGCCAACTGAGGAATTGTCTGACCTGTGTATGCATCAGTATTAATTAGGCCGTCAAACATCATTTCCCCGATGGTTGATGATGTTGCATCTTTGGCTGACCATGGATTGAAAGTTTTTGGTCCTTCTCCGATTGTTGAAGTGTGCAGTGAACCGCCGAACTTTCCAGGTATTCCTCTTGCAACTTTATATTCAACACCGTTTATCTCTTTAGTTTTATATTCACCGGGATATTTAATTTTTATTACTTTTAAACTATTTTCTGCTGTAGATTTAACAATAGTTTCCGGTACATCTTTACGAACACAGGCTTTGAATAAAAATATCGCTGTAAATAATATTAGAATTAGTGCAATTAAATTTTTTTTATTTATCATCTTCAAAATTTCTTGATATTTACCGTATAAAATACCATTCCCGATTTTTTTCCAGAAAGGTTCATTATTAATTATCTTATATATAACAATAAATTTTCAAGAAATATTCTCTAGAAAATATATTATATATCTGCAAAAACTAAGAGAGCAGCAATTGCTGCTCTCTTTAATATTTTATTCTATTAATTATTTACATGCACAAGTAGCTTTTTTATTATTTGTAGCTCCTGGAACTGACTGCCAGTTAGCTGCCATTATTTTTTTGAAAGCTTTAAGTGCTGTATCTTCGAGTTCGCCAAGTTCATCAGCAACCATAATTAGTTCTCTGAGGGGTAATAAAGCTCTTGTATCACGGAGAACACCAAGTGCTGCAGCTGCTCCAGCTCTTACCAGTTCATTTTCTTTTTCGTTTTTAAGAACATCTATAAGTGCAGGAACTGCTCTTGAATCACCTAATTTACCTAGTGATGTAACTGCATAAATTCTAACATTAACCCATTCATCTTTTAACATTTCGATAACAGGTTCTACAGCTTTTGTATTGCCAAGTTCACCAAGTGCTCTTGTTGCATCGCAGCGTACATTAACTTTATCATGTTTTAATGAAACAATTAAAGCATCAACAGCAATTTCACCAATTTCAATAAGTGCGTCAGTTGCTGTAATACATACCTGACTATTTTCATCGCTTAAAGCTTCAACTAAAGGAGTAACTACTTCTTCTCCACCAAGACGTCCGAGTGCTCTTGCAGCACGAACTCTAACGTCAACGTTACGGTCTTCTCTAAGTGATGTAATAAGTGGAATAGTAGCAGCAATATCGCCTAATTCACCAAGTGCTCTTGCAGCGTATAGTCTAACTGATCCGTTCTTGTCATTTTTTAATATATCAATCAATGGATCAACTGCTCTTGAATCACCTAACTCGCCTAATACTCTTGCAGCATTATAGCGAACTTTTTCTGAATTGCTGTTCTCTAGTTCATAAATCAATTCTTCAAAAGTTTTCTCATTTTGTTTTTTACGATTATTTACTTTAATTACCATGATTTCTGACTTCCTCCAACGTTTCCTGACTGGTAGTACACTGAAGCCATATCCAGTTTGCAATTTTATTTAAAAGAGACAACTTTGCTTCATATATTTGTAAAAACATTCTGCCTCGAATAATTGCTAACTTGAGATGTAAACATTAACTTTCGTTAAGCTAATATTTTGTTGCTAAATATTAAGGGTAATTTAAACACTCAATACGTATTATTAATAATATCATATTTTCAAGCAATTTCAGTACTTTGTTTACATTACTTTACAATTGTTAATAACTGTTTTTTTATAAATAGAATTTATTCTTTGGTAACAAAGGATTACAATTTTGCAAGTTTCTTAACAATTTATTATTAAAACATGTATTAAAATGTCTGAATTAACGGTATATTCAGGTTAAATGTTGTTCCAACGCCTATTTCGCTGCCAACAGTAATTGAACCTTTGTGTTTTTCAATAATTTGATAACATATTGACAACCCGAGACCTGTTCCAACACCCACTCCTTTAGTGGTAAAACCTGGATCAAAAATTTTATCAATATTTTCTTTCCGAATGCCGCAGCCGGTATCTGAAATAGAAATTTTTACCATGTTTGAGCATTGAACAGTTTTGATTTTAATAGTTCCTTTACCGCTTATACTTTGAATTGCATTCATAAGAATATTCATAAAAACTTGATTCAAGAGATTAGGATAACATTGAACCGGTGGTAAATTCTCAAAATTTTCTTCTATTGAAACTTTATCTTTTGTTTCATGCTTTAAAAGCTTAATAGTGCTCTTAAGCCCTTCATGAATGTCAACATGCTTTAATTCAGCCTCATCAAGTCTTGCGAAGTTTTTAAGAGACTTGACAATAGAATTAATGCGGTCGATTGCTTCCGTGTTTACGGCATTTATATCCAGAAGAATTTCAAAGAATTTTGACAATTCAGGACTATCATCGGTAAACTCACGATATTTTGTGGTGCATTTTTGAATGACACTATTATTACTATTTATTGCGCCGATTGGTGTATTAATTTCATGTGCAACTCCCGCAACAAGTTTACCTAAAGAAGCCATCTTTTCTGACTGGATTAACTGGGACTGAGCAACTCTTAATTTTGACAAAGCCATTTCAAGCTCATTTTTTTGATTATCAAGCTGTTCAAAAAGTGATGCCTGATTTATAGCTGCCGCAAGCTGTGCTGCGATCGCTTCTACCAGACTAACTTCTTCTGTATGCCACGTTCTATTTTGATTTTTATAATAAAAAGCCAAAATCCCGAGAATATTTCCCCGATATGAGACGGGTGTAATAAGTCGAGGTTTAATATCATTAGATTTTTCATCAAAGGAAGAGGATATTTGCGATGATGAGCTGGTCAAAGCTTCTTTCACGGAATAATCCTGATCAATATTTATGGGAATAATGCCAGAACCTGAAAATTTATTCTGCTGCCAGTCGTATTTAATAATCAATTTTTTATCAATGTAATCAGCATAGTATCCCCTGTAAATCCCAAGAGATTTTGAAATTTCAGATAAAGCAGTTTTAATAATTTCTTCAATATCAAGAGTATCTCTAATTGAAGTTGAAATTCTATGAATTAAGCCTGTCCTGATTGCCTGTGACTCAGCTCTTTCTTTTAAACTGACATAATCTTTATTATCTTTTTCAAGACAATTTATTTTTTCATTAGTTGAGGAAATTTGCTTTTTAAAATCAATATTTTCAACTTCAGAAGTAAAGTCCGATAATAAAATAATTTTAATATTATCCAGAGCAAAACTTCTTATAATGAGTCTTTTATAATTATTTTCTCCTGCCTGAAATGATGTTTCAGCCTTAAAAGGCTCATTTGATTCAATAGCAGCAAAAATTGGACTGAATTTTAATATATTGTTTTCATCAAGAACACATACATCAAAACTAAGTCTTTGTTCTATAGAATTCAAATTACATATGTTTTCTAATATTAATTTTGCTGAATTATTTAAAAAAGAAATATCTTTATTTTCATTTAAAATCAATATTCCTTCTTTTGAGTCAGAATAAAAATTTAATATATATTCAAGTTTATCCTGTATATTATTCATATCTAAAAGAATTAATCTAATGGTTTTGTCAATGCGACTTCAATTATTTTAAGAATTTCTTCTTTTTCAAATGGTTTCACAATAAAATCTATTGCACCACTTCGCATAGCTTCTTCTTTATGATATTTTTGTCCCATTGAAGAGCACATGATAATTCTTGCCTGTTTATTAATTTCCTTAATTGCTTTCAATGCACCAATTCCATCTAACTTGGGCATTGTAATATCTAATGTCATAAGATCAGGTTTGAATTTTTTGTACATTTCAACTGCAACAAGACCATTTTCTGCTTCACCTACTACATTATACCCACCTTTTACTAAAATCCCCTTTAAGCAATTTCTCATAAACAGTGAATCGTCAGCTATAACGATATTTTTCATTATTTCCTCTCGAATTATACTGGAATACTTTGCCAAAAATATATTATATATACACTTTTAATTATATAACTTAGTGTCATCAATTGCAAATATAGTATAGTCTTCAAGATGAATACTTTAAATTATATATGTATAAAAATTATAATTATAATTTCTTACAGGATATTTGAAAGTTTAAGTCAGGTTAATTCAAATATTATAATTATGTACAATATAATAAACAAAATTTTTTGTATTTATATAATATTTAGTCATCAATAAACTGATTTTATTTAATTAAAAACAAATTAAAAATAAATTATCGTAATTAAATATTTAATGTAAAATAGTATAGTAAAGTATACAAATTTAGGGATAAAAAATGAATTATTTAGGAAATTTTCTTGATAAAAAAATAAAAGAAATGAAAATCTCTGAAAGAGAAATTTCAAGTCGCTGCGGAATTAGTCATTCATACATTAATCAAATTATTAAGGGAGTAAATCCTAGAACTGGCAAGGCAATTAGTCCGACTCTATCGACACTGGAAAAATTGGCTAAAGGGCTTGGCATATCTATTGATGATCTTCAAAAAATAGCAAGAGGCTATTCTGAAGAAGAAGTTTTTGACAAAATTGATGAAAAGTCAAAATTTATAGAAGAACTTGAAAAAAATTCAACTAATGAAGGTATTCCTGTTGGAACTAAAAAAGATAAATTTATACCATGGGAAATCTGGAATCAGATAAAAGAGGCTGAGAATTTTATTTCCTGCTTTGGCTTGGATCCAAGTGAACAAACAGAGGAAGAATGGTTAGATTTAATTAATGACATTAATCTTGTTATTAAATTGCATATGGCGAAAAAACAAAAATAAAATTTTTCCTTTTCTAGTTTGTTATATACGAAATCAAAAATTGAGTGAGTAATTTATCTTTTATAAATAACTTCTTTAACTCTGTATACACTAATTAATATATTTTTTAACAATTTAATTTCCATTAACACCGGCTATTTTGTCAAATTTAGCCGGTGTTAATGTTTTGAGCAATAAATTTGAAATTTATAAATCAATGTATATATAATATTAATTAAACAATTTGATATTTATGAGGAGGAAGTATAATGAAGAAAAAGATCACCATGTTAGCACTATTAATGATAATAACTTCAAAGGGTTTAACTTATGCTGAAACTCAAAATTCGATAGCTAATTATCAAGATGATTCAAATGTTAAAATTGCTGCGAGTGAATTGCTAAAAGATGTTTTAAAACAAGGTATCTATAGTGTTGGAACAATGATGCTTAATAGATTTAGTTATCCTTCAAATGGAAGTACATATTCGGTACCTACCTATAGTACAACAACTACTGATAGCAGTACCAGTAGTGCTACAAGTACACCAACGACTACTGAAATAACCCCAGATCAACAAGAAGAAACAGTACCTGTTTCATAATTAAATATATATTTATAGACATTTGAAGTAAGAATATTTTTCAAATACAGAAAAATTTCTGTGTTTAATCACGTACAAATTTTGAAACAAATTCAGAAAAAATTTAAAGGGAGGAGATAAATAACAGAAACAAATAATCCACAAATTGTAAAGTAATAGGTTTAATTAAAACCTTAAAAATCGTCAGAAAATTTAGGAGTAAGACAAAAGATGTTGAATTTTAAAAAGACAATTGCTACATTAGGCGCAACACTTATGTTGTTGCAAGGATTACCAGCTGCATTGCAAAAAAATGATAAAGCAGAAGCAGCTACATGGAAAACATCAATTCAGGGTGTAATGTCACGACAATATCCTATTGTTATGGGAAATCAGTTTGGATCCAGTAAATTTGATTCAACCAAGATCAATTGGTGTGCAAAAAATTTGGATATACTTGTAATTAACAAGTCTGGAGATTTGTTTGCCGATAATGGATCGAATTCAGATATAGCAAAACAAATTCACGCAATTAATCCAAATGTAAAAGTTCTTCAATATGTGAACATAATGGACGTTTGGCAGAGCCAGGCTACTTACACCTGGTTAAAAAACAACAATGCATTTTTATATGATGATGCAGGGAAAGTGGTTCATCCATATCAAAGCTCGTATGGAACGCAAAGATGGGCAGGTAATTCTCTAAATACTACATGGCAGAATTACTATGCAAATCATTGCAAAGACATGGTTACTCAGGGAATGGACGGAATATTTTCTGATAACTGGTTTAGGACAAACTCGCAGGGATGGAATATAAGCTCAACAAGATTTGCTCAAATACAAGGCGGTTGGGAAG
>Ga0209340_1002621_pt1 | contig 10203 bp, 11 predicted proteins | sample EPASupsiteSAE323_FD_187266 | JGI IMG/M metagenome (GOLD analysis project Ga0209340, IMG submission 187266) | Bioremediated contaminated groundwater from EPA Superfund site, New Mexico - Sample SAE3-23 (SPAdes) (version 2) | ecosystem: Environmental > Aquatic > Deep subsurface > Groundwater >...
CCGCCACACTGAGGGTACCCACATAGTCCTTGCCCGGTTCCAGTACCAATCCGATCTTGGGTAAAGCAAAGGTAACCGTGTGCGTCGCTCGGACCGCTTCTCCGTGCACCTTGCCGGTATCCGCCTCTACTCCGGAAGGTATGTCAACCGCCACTACTGGCACCCGGGTCCAGTTGATCATACGCACGACCTTGGCCTCCAGTTCCCCCAGAGTACCCTTGAAGCCGATGCCGTAAAGAGCGTCCACAATTAGATCGGCCCCCAGCAATCCCAGCATAAGCTTGTTTAGCTGCTCTTCTTGCATGAGCGGATAAATAGAACTGGTCATCCGGCTCAATATATCATAATTGATGCGGGAATCCGTGGTGAATTCAGCGGGATTGCCCATGATAAAGATATCCACATTGGCCCCGGCATTTAACAGGTGGCGGGCCACCACGAAACCGTCCCCGCCGTTGTTGCCTTTCCCAGCCAGAATTACGACATTTTGGCCAATGGCGCTGCCCAGTATCTCCTGAACCACCTCGGTGGTCTGCAGCCCGGCGTTTTCCATTAAAATCAGGCTGGGTATTCCATAAATACTGGTGGCTTTCCGATCGATCTCTTTCATCTCATGTGCGTATAAGAGCTTCAATCCCGTCACTCCTTCTCCGCGATAGCAGCAGCTATCGCATGTGTTGCTGAATGCGAAAGGCTCAAGTCGATGTTCCCGATGCCCGCCTGCTCGCGTCTGATTAAAGCGACCCCATGCAGAACTATCCGGGGCCTCCCGTCATCATCCACCGCCACTTCCACATCGTGAAAGCCAATGCCGCGGGTAAATATCGGATGGAGTTTGCGGACCGCTTCTTTGGCGGCAAAGCGCACGGCCAGAGATGGATAAGGGTTGGCCTTGCTCCGGCAGTAGGCCAGTTCCTCACTGGTAAAAAGCCGTTCCAGAAAGCGGGGAGTCCGCAATGATACCTGTTTAATTCTGTCTATTTCAATTATATCTATCCCTATCAGCAATATGTACCCCTTCTTACGCGAATTTGAAAAGCTGGCTTACAAGAAATAAAAGCCTCGAAACCATTTTAGGTTTCAAGGCTGAAGCAACTTAACAAAGAATTGCTGGTTTTACTGGTAATTATTATAACATGCCGGTGCTGCCGGCACAAGCGTTTACTCCTGGTCGCCTACCGCCACCAATTCAGCTCTTTCACCCTCGTTAAGTATTTTATCCATATCCAGCAAGACTAATAAGCGTCCGTCGATCTTGCCTACCCCGGTCAGGTAATCAGCGGCAATACCACCCACAATGGCTGGCGCCGGCTCGATATTGTCATCGGATATCCGCAGTACCTCGCTGACCTCATCAACAATAATGCCTACGGTCTGCCCGGCTACCTCCACCACTACGCTGCGAGTTTCGGTGGTAAATTCCGAAGAGCCCATTTGGAAACGCTTTTTCAGATCTATAATTGGAATAATCTTGCCGCGAAGATTGATAATACCCTCTACAAAGACTGGAGCTTGAGGCAGTTTGGTCGGCTTGGCCATGGTAATTATCTCTTGAACCTTGGTAATGGGCACGCCATACTCACAAACCATGTCACCCTGCTTAAGGGTAAATACCACCAATTGGATTTCGTTAGCCATATTTTCCCCTCCTCTGCTCACCTCTGGCGAATCTTATCGATATTAATCGAACAGATTATAACATATATATTCATCATAATATATTTTTTCCCTCTATTTCATTAATAAATTTTATTGAAGGCAATCACAGATAGAACTTTATCAGGATATATTGACAGGAAAATAGTACGTCAGTATAATAAGTGCAATATGCAAAATGATGATGAAAGGGAATAGTAAGCTGATCCTTGGGCTAAGAGAACCGCTGTTTGGTGTGAGGCGGACGAAGAGGTAAGCAGAACTCACCCTGGAGTTGCCGACCGAAATCACTTAGAAAGTAGGCTCGGACGGATCTTCCACCGTTAAAAGGAAGCGGATATCGGGTCTTCGGATCCCGCATCCTGATGGAGTGAACGGCATTAGTCGTTAATTTGAGTGGTACCGCGGAGTTACAACCCTTCGTCTCATATTTATGAGCGAAGGGTTTATTTTTTTCAAGAAGGAGGACCAGTATGTTAGAACTACGAATCAACGGGTTTGGCGGGCAGGGCTCTGTCACCCTGGCTCACTTATTGGCGCAGGCAGCGCTGGAAAACGGTGAGCAGGGACAAGCTCTGCCTTTCTTCGGGGTGGAACGCCGCGGAGCTCCGGTACGGGCCGCGGTGCGTATGTCTCCTACCACCATCCACGCCCACAGTCAATGTGAACTGCCCGATTATGTGGTGGTAATGAGCGAAAAGCTTACTGAGGCGGCGGTGGGTGAAGGTATTACCGAGACCGGTACCGTGATTATCAATGCTCCCCAGGCTGTAGCCGTTGAGCAGCACCCTACCTGGCAGGTGGACGCCGACGCCATCGCTCGCGAAGCCGGGTTATTTTCCGCCGACGGACCCTTTATCAATATTCCGCTGTTTGGCGCGGTGTGCCGGGTGCTGGATATTCCGCAGCAAATTATGGAACAAACCATCATGAATAAGTGGCCCGGGCGTAGCGGCGAGCGCAATCTGGGCGCCGCCAGCAAGGCTTATAACGCCGTAACGCAGGTCAGTGCATAGCGATCTTTATATTTGGATTAGCGAAAGGAATGGAGACAGATGAAATCAGTTACGAAAGTCTACCGGCCCATCTCCTGGCCGATGCTGGGAGCCGGCGGCGACACCGGTTCCTGGCGAACCAAACGTCCGGTGGTTGACTCCCAGATATGCACCAAATGCCAAATTTGCTGGGTATATTGTCCGGAAGCAGTCATCGACCGCCAGGAAATCACCATCGATTACCGCTACTGCAAGGGTTGCGGCGTGTGCGCCGTAGAATGCCCCACCGGCGCAATCCGCATGGAAAAGGAGGAGGAGTAGCAGTATGAAAGCAGCGCAAGTTTTAATGGCCACTGGTGCCAATGCAGCGGCCTGGGCTGTAAAATACGCCCGGGTAGATGTTGTTCCCGGCTACCCCATCACTCCACAAACCGCCATTATGGAATACATGGCCTCCATGGTTGAAAACGGCGAGCTGGACGCCCGTTTCATTCCGGTGGAAGGCGAACATAGCGCCATGGCTGCTACGGTCGCCGCCTCCGCCGCCGGCGCTCGGGTTTTCACCGCCACCTCGGCCAACGGCCTGCTGTATATGCACGAGGTCCTACATATGGCTTCCGGCGGACGTTTGCCGGTGGTTATGTGTAACGTGAACCGCGGTATATTTGCCCCTTGGACCCTGTGGGCCGATCATCAGGACTCCATGGCCCAGCGCGATACCGGTTGGCTCCAATATCATTGCTCCTCCAATCAGGAGGTGTTCAACACCATTCTTCAGGCCTACCGCGTGGCGGAGCTAATTAATATACCGGTAATGGTCAACTTCGACGGCTTTGCGATTTCTCATTGTCTGATGCCGCTTACTCTGCCGCCTCAGGAGGATATCGATGCTTTCCTGCCGCCGCACCAGCCGGAATGGCGGCTCGACCCGGCGCATCCTTCCTCCTTCAGCAATGTGACCATGGCAGCCGAATACGCTCCCTTCCGCCAAATGCTGTCCGACGATATCCTGGGCGCCCTCCCGCTGGTCAAGCAGGCAGCGCAGGAATATAAGGATATCACCGGCATGTGGGACGGCGACACCATTGATACTTACCGGCTGGAAGACGCCGAGGTAGTGGCCTTTGCCATTAACAGCATGGCGGCGGAATTGAAGCTTTCCGTCGATATCCTGCGCGAACAGGGCATCAAAGCCGGACTGCTCAGACCACGCCTGTTCCTGCCCTTCCCGGCTGAAGACATCATCCAGGCTCTGCCACAAAACGCTCAGGTGATGGTATTGGATCGCAACTATAACTTCGGCCACCCCGGCGGCATTTTGGCCTCCGAGCTGAAAAGTGCTCTTTTTGGCCGGCGCAACGACATCACCGTCAAAAACCGGGTAATGGGCATCGGTGGCATCGACCTTACCCGCCGCTTCATGGCCTCCGAGATTCGCGCCATGATGGATGAATAGACCAGTGAAAAGCACAGACCAGGAAAGGAATGGATGAAATATGGCTACCAGTATTAAAAATTTACCGGATACTGAGCAAGTTTTAAGCGGCAACGGGGCCTGCGGGGGCTGCCCTGCCACCATGGCCCTGCGTATTGTGGGCAAGGCCTTGGGGCCTAACGCCATCATGCTGCTGACCCCCTCCTGCTCGGTGGCCAGCATGGGCATGACCCCCAAGCTGGGATACAACTGGCCGGGTATCAATATTACCTTTGCTACCGCAGGTTCTTCAGCCTCCGGTATCGTCCACGCGCTGGAGATTATGCAGGAAAAGGGCCGGTTAGAGGGCGAGCTGCCGACCGTATTCAGCTGGGTGGGGGATGGCGGCACCTATGACATCGGCTTCCAGGCCTTATCGGCCGCCGCCGAGCGCAACGATAATATGATTCACTTTTGCTATAACAACGAAGCTTACAGCAACACCGGCGTGCAGCGCAGCGGCGCTACCCCGCGCGGCACCTGGACTACCACTACTCCCACCGGCAAGCGCCAGCCCAAGAAAAACATGGCTCTCTTGATGCTGGAGCACAACATCCCCTACGTGGCAACCGCCACCGTAGCTTACCCCGGCGATCTGTACGACAAGGTGGTAAAAGCTAAAAGCATCCCGGGCATGAAATACATTGAGATCCTGGCCCCCTGCTATTTGGGCTGGCAGTTCGATATGACTGATACTGTGCAGATGAGCCGTGCGGCTGTACGCACCGGGGCCTGGCTGTTATGGGAAGCGGAAAATGGCAAGATCACCTTTAACAACCCCACCTCGCAGATCATCAGCGGCAAAAAGCAAGCCGAACCGGTAAATGAATATGTTACCAAACAAGGCCGGTTTAACCGGTTGCTGAAAGGCCCGGACGCCGCCCTGCGCATCGCCGAGATCCAGGGAGATATCAATCGCGAGATCGCTTTTATGCGGGAACGCGCCAAGATTACGATTTAATATACAGTTGCAATGGATAAGGAGTGAACAGGTTGTCTTATACAGACGAATATCGTTCGAAATTAGTTAGTGCCGAAGAGGCCGTAAAGGTAGTTAAAAGCGGGGATTGGCTGGATTGGGGGCAGATTCTATCCAATCCCTACGCTCTGGACTCGGCCTTAGCCGCCCGCAAGGATGAGCTGGATGATATCAAGATACGCCTGGTTATGAGCGCCAAGGTACATGAAATCTGGAAAGCCGATCCCACCGGCGAAGTCTTTCATATGAACAACTGGCATTTCGGCGGAGCGGATAGGGTCCAGCACGACAATGGCAATGCCTATCACATTCCCAACCTTTATCGCAATCATCCGCTCTTTTATAGAAAGAGCTTGTATGACGACGTGGACGTGGCTATGCTCAGAGTTCCGCCCATGAACAAGCACGGTTATTTTAATTTCGGCTGCAGCGTGGCGGTTCTTCGCGGCATCTGTGATGTGGCTAAAAAGATCATCTTGGAGGTTTGTCCCGGGCTGCCCTGGGCCTGTGGAGGATTCGATGAATTAATTCATATCTCTGAGGTGGATTACATCGTGGAAGCAGATTCGCCGGTAGTGGAGATACCCGCCGGTACAGCTACCGAAACCGATAAGAAAATAGCTGAACATGTGATGAAAGAAATGGTGGACGGGGCTTGTATCCAGCTGGGAATCGGCGGAATGCCCAATGTAGTAGGAACGCTCCTGGCCGAATCCGATCTGAATGATCTGGGCTGTCACAGCGAGATGTTATGTGATGCCTATTATCATTTGTTTGAAGCCGGGAAATTAACTAATAAGAAGAAGACGCTGGACCGGGGCAAGACCACCTACGCCTTTGCCGCCGGCAGTCAGTTCCTGTATGATTGGATTGACAATAATCCCGGCCTGGCGGCTTATCCTACCATCTACACCAATGACCCCCATAATATCGCCAAGAATGACAACGTAGTGTCAATAAACAACTGCATCGAGGTAGATCTCTACGGGCAGATCTGCTCGGAGTCTTCCGGCACCCGTCATATCAGCGGCACGGGCGGACAGTTGGATTTCGTTACCGGCGCCTATAGTTCCCACGGTGGTAAAGCGATTATTTGCTGTACCTCCAGCTACAAGGATAAGCAAGGCAATTTGCATTCGCGTATTGTACCCATGCTGCCCCTGGGCTCGGTAGTCAGCGTGCCCCGCACCCAGGCCCACATTATTATTACCGAATACGGCAAATGCGATCTGGCCGGCCGCAGCACCTGGGAGCGGGCGGAGCGGATTATCAATATTGCCCATCCCGACCTTCGGGACAAACTGGTTAAGGAAGCGCAAGCCATGAAGATTTGGAGCAAGAGCAACAAGATATAGGATTTTAGGTTGTACCCAATAGGCAGGTTGGCTTAAGCGGAGACGATGAACATCCCATGCTTCATTGTCTCCGTTGTTCATTTATCATCCCCATATCTTTATAGGTGGCTTCGTCCATCTCCCCGCTAGGAGGCAGTTCGTGCCAGACCTGATAATACTTGACGGCCAGTTCGGTCATGTTTCCGTAGCGACCGTCGGCACGGTCCATAACAATCCCCAGTTCCTTCAAGCGACTCTGTACGTAAACTACCCGTTGCCCGCTGGAGCCTTTTTTTAGCGGGACCGGCCTCAGATCCTGCGGAAACATGCGTCCGTTTTCCACTATTCTTACCGTGGCGCCCCAGGGGACTAGCGGATAGAGCTCTTCCACCTGCCGGTTAAACATGCGGATACAGCCATGCGAGGCATAACTCCCGATGGAATAAGGTTTATCCGTACCATGGATACCGAAGATACCCCAGGGTACATTGAGCCCCATCCAGCGCGTGCCAAAACCATTGCCCCAATTAACACACTTCTGGGCCACCTTCCATTCCCCCAGCGGAGTGGGAGTTTCACTCTTGCCAACCGCCACCGGATACTCTTTGACCACTTGATCGTTTTCGTAGAGGGTTAATTTCCGGGTGACCACATCGATGACCACCAACACTCTTTTAGGCGGTTTTTCCGGATCATTTTCGGTAATGCAGTTCACCCCTTCGTCCGACATCATCAAGGCCTCCCAAACTACCCGCGATACCACTCCATTATCGGGCAGCCCATGGGCTATTTGAAACAGGCGGATATTCTGAATGGTCAACCCGTCATAGCAGCCATCCGGCTGAATATCATAGCCCAGATCCCGCAGCCTGGCTTGCACCAGCCAAACAGCATCCCCCTCCAAACAAGGATCGCTGGGATAGAGGGCGGGATAATCAGTGCGGTCAATCCGGGGCGCGGTTCTAGGTCCAGGTTTTCCGGCAGGTTGTTTGGTTGCCGCCTCCGCGCTTACAGGAATGACCATCAATAATCCGATGATTGTCAAACTCAACAGCCAGCAAGCCAAAGTACGTTGTCTTGGCCCCTCCCCGGCAATATTTATTAAGAGCCGCAGCATAGCCAACCTCCTAAGAACTATTCATTCAATATTTATCCGCTGCTGTTCGGAAACATGACAAAAAAGTAATTGATTAAAGATAGCATCGTGAATCCTTCATCATTATCTGGGTGACCGATCTTGATCAAACCTGCGCTTGACATGCGAAAAGAAATAAACTATCTTGTAAGTGAACGAACGTACACTCAAGGAGTTGATAAAGATGCCAATACCGGAAATAAAACAAAATAAAGAAAGACGTCAAAAGCTCATGGACTGCGCGTTAGATCTGTTTATTGAGAAAGGCTATTTTAATACGGCTATACGCGACATTATTGTCAGATCAGGTTTTGGCACCGGCACCTTTTACAATTATTTTATTGACAAGGAAGATATTTTGAAGGCACTACTGGCGGAGTTTGCCGAACAGATTATTTCGAGTTTTTCAGAATATTGGACCAAAGAAAAAGACCTGTATAAGAGATTTGTTGAAACGAAACGATTAACCATGGAGGTGTTTGCTCAAAACGAAAGGCTGTCGGAAATATATAGCAGAGTAGCGGGAGCCAGCAATCCAATTGACCAATGTATAATGCAATTTGAAGACAGCTTGATTGACTTCTATTCAAAAAACATCGAGTACGGTATACAAAAGGGGGTTTTCGAAGACATTCCGATCCCCCCCGTAGCCCATGCCATCCTGGCTACGGAGAAATTCCTTTTATATAAATGGGTCGTGCTAAAGGCCATTTCCAAAGAAGAAATGATAGAAATGGTCGTATCTTTCCACGAAACACTTTGCAAAGGTCTATTAAAAGGCCCTAGCGTTTCTGAATGATTGGCCTGAAAATTTTTCGGATTTAATGAACGTACGTACGTGCAAATTCAAAGTAATATTGAGGAGGTACATATTATGGAAACAACTGCGGCGCTTTTAGGTAGGCGGAGTGTTAGAAAGTACACGGACCAGCCCCTGAACGACGAGGACATTCAGGGTATACTAACGGCGGGTTTGTATGCACCATCGGCCATAGATCTTCAGCCATGGTATTTTGTGGTTATCAAAAGTCCCGAGAAGCTTAAAGAATTTCGTGAGTTTATGAGTGACGTTTACGATAAATTCGAGCCAGTGCTGTTGGTGCGTTTTGCCAATCATCCTGCTACCATCGCAGAAACCAAGGTATTTTTAAAAAGCCTGGGCGGTACGCAATGCTGCATTCTCGCTTTTATGTATCAACAAGACTATCCTGACAAAAAGGGGGTTATTGAAGGGGTAAGCGCGGCTGTGCAAAACATGCTCCTGGCAGCTTATGACAAGGGCATCGGCTCCTGCTGGATGACTGCGCCAACGCGTGCAGGTATGGAGGAAGATATTCGCCTGCGCTACGCGCCGGAACACGGTGATTTCATCGCGGCTGTCACACTTGGCTATCCTGCCTTTACGCCAAAAGCTCCAAAAAGAAAAACCGGCCGCTACTTAATAATCTAAATGTATGATCAACAGCATGCCGAGCCTTTGTTTGCTAGCTTCAGTCCTAATTGATAAAATAAAAACAGATATCAAACATTTTCTTGGTGCTGAAAGGGGTGCACAACTTGGAGTTGGATCAATGTTTAAATTTTGTTCTGACCAAAGCTCAACAATCCATCCACCAACTTTTTAAGGCACAGCTGGCTCCTTTCGGTGTCACCCCTGGACAATACGCAGTACTGAAGTGCCTGTGGGACGAAGACGGTAAAACTGCCAAGCAAATTGCCGAGCTGCTTTTTCTGGACGGATCAACCATAACCGGAGTACTCGACCGCATTGAGCAAAAAGGGCTGATAGAGAAGCAGGTCGACCCCCGCGACCGCCGTGCTATCCGGGTAATGCTGACAGCTGCGGGCCGCGGCCTGGAAGAACCGCTTACCCAGGCGATAATTGAAGCCAATAAAAAGGCCCTGGTGAACTTCAATAGTATTGAAGGCGAATCACTCAAAAGCCTCCTGCACAAACTAAACCCCGGATCATAACCCCGACGACACGCGAAACATAATCGCCTGAACGAAGTCGCTTGCGCGCAAGTTTTTCAAGCTGGGTTTTTGCCGCTATATCGTTATATACAGCAAATTAGTTGGTATGCAAATTAATGGTTGACAAAGTATTTTTACTTATTTTAGAATGCAGAAAAAGAGCTAAAAAGGAGCGTGGGATAAATGGATTTTAGGTTGAGTGAAGAACAAGAACTGGTAAGGCAAAACATGAGGGAATTCGCGCAAAAGTATGTAGATCCCATCGCAGCTGAAATCGACGAGTCCGGCCGCTTTCCGGCCGAGGTAGTGGCAAAACTAGGTGAAATGGGCTACATGGGCATGCCCTATCCGGTTCAGTATGGCGGGGCGGGCACCGATTATCTTACCTATGCCCTGGCGGTGGAGGAACTCTCCAAATCATGTGCCGCCACCGGTTTTACCATGTCGGTTCACACCAGCCTGGCCCTGGGGCCGATAAATAATTTCGGCAATGACGAACAAAAGAAAAAATTCCTCACTCCCCTGTGCCAGGGCAAGCATCTGGGCGCCTTCGCCCTTACCGAGCCCAGCGCCGGCACCGATGTAAACGCGGCCACTTCCACGGCAGTTCTGGAGGGCGGCGAATATGTCCTGAACGGCACCAAGACCTTCACCTC